>Ga0233437_1001063_pt1 | contig 53534 bp, 69 predicted proteins | sample SI_122_August201_FD_182714 | JGI IMG/M metagenome (GOLD analysis project Ga0233437, IMG submission 182714) | Seawater microbial communities from Saanich Inlet, British Columbia, Canada - SI_122_August2016_200_MG | ecosystem: Environmental > Aquatic > Marine > Inlet | place: Canada: British...
GGGCGGCACACTGTTAGGATGAGCTGGGGGGGGGTGGGGAGGGGCGTATCACTTCTGCCCCGGCGACTTATACGGACATAGACTTTCACCTACCCTATACCATCCCTATACCATCCTATACCTTGGGCGACGTGCAATACACCCCAAAAAATTGAGTCTATGCATATCAACGATGCATAGCGTATGCCGAGCATGGTCAGCATGCGCGAAAACGGGCTCGAAAGTATAGGAATTCCTAGAAAGAGAGCAAAAGCTTGACACGTCTAGGGTTTCGTGGTATTATATATGCAGTTGAGAGACGGGGCAGCAAACACAAAGCAGAGCAGCAAGTGGGATAGGAGCTCAGCCAAGGCCACGGACAAAACAAGCAAGTGGGCTGAGCGACAGGCACGAGCAGCAAAGCGAATAGTACCTTTACAACGGGCATCCCCACCTACATATGATTCTACGGACACCGACCAGTGAAGAACGTCGCGAAACAGAACCCTGCATCGTTTACGATGCATAGCGACGGAATCAGGATAGCGGTGACGCATAGCAACGATGTGCATATGTCGGCCAATCAGCTTGCCTACATACGCGGCGAAATAACGGGTAAAGGGTCTTTACCGAAGTAGCCTATGCTTAGCTATCTATTATACCTATGATCGGATGACAAACAAAGAATCACAGCTTGTACCATACTGACCACGGGCGCCCCCGCCTTACATACCACATCATAGAATCGACGATGTGGGTTGGCCTACACTACAGGCCGACGAGTGGGCTCGATCCCCAAAGGGTATGGACAATCTGCTAGTTGTACGCTAGTGTGATGATCATAGTGAACCTATAGTGCGATTATAGGCCGATAGTGCAAGTCTATCACATCACATTCGACAGGATCGTTAACACTGACAGAATAACTCTATACAGGAGAGACAAATGAGCAGAAACATTGTGTATGTAAGTCGTGTAGGTATGTACTTCAATAAGTCAACACAAACATTCTGTGATAGGCGCGGCCGCGCGGTTGCAAGCAGAACGAGTAAGGTTGGTGCTCGCCGCCTGCGCAATGCACAGTATAAAGGTAAGTAACAAAATGGTAAGGCAATGGGCTTACTCGATTCTCGAACAAGTCGAGGCACGAAGGAGTGAACAATGATAATGACTTGGGGTAAAGCAGGTCGCGGTCGATTCTACAAACGAGCAGCAAGCAAGGCTGATCGACGTCTTGCCAAGTTGGTTATCCGCCAGGGCGATGTAGCACTGCACCACGCCACAGCCCGCGCCGCAATTCGCTTGTCGAGCGAATGCAAAAGGAAAGCATCGTGAAAAAAAGTATCGGTCTGGTATTCGCCCTCTTGGTTATCTTGTCGCCGGTCGCCGCCCTTGCAGATGGTCCAATTGCAGCGGCGAACAATCCCGAGCTGCCGAGTATCTCGGTTGGCGTGCTCTACACTCGGATGTTCATGTACCAGGGCAGCCGAGTTGACCCGATTGAATTGTACGAGATGTTCGATGGGCACGCTACAGTCGCCAGCATCAAATGGATATGGAAGCAAGACCCGGTCCTCGATGTGGATGTGCTTGTAGTCCCCTGGGACTGGTACTTTGTGGCTCCCTGGTACACAGATCACCCCCCGGTTAGGTACTGGGACGAAATGGGCTGGGAAAATACAGACATTGCACAATTCGCACCAACGATTGCAGAATGGGTGCACGACGGCGGCAAGCTGATGATTGCACAGGAGCCCGACCTTGACAACGAGTATCATTACTTTTGGAACGAGGTTCTCGGATTGACCGGTCGACGCTCGATGGTTGGCGCCGGACGAGTGTGGTATAATCACCTGCCAGAGTGTGCAGGCGATGGGTTCCAGTGGAAGTATCCAACGGGGTTAGAGATGCGCTGGCTTTTCAGCGAATGGAAAAGCAAGCGAGTCGGCATCATTGGACCGGATGAGATGACTTGTCTCCCGGAGATGGTATACGAAACCTGGTTCGATGTGCCCCAAGACTATGAGTACATTGAGTACAACGACATCCTGGACATTGGTCAAGACTATGAGTGGGACGTCGTGATTGTACTGGATTCAGTTGACCAACGGCGGCAGCGGATTCTCACAGAAGCACTGCTCGACGGGCAGATTGAAAGCTTGGCAGTGCTGGACTATGAACGGGACGATGGATGGGGCGAGTTTGCCGAGACGTACGGTACACCAACAGAGTACACAGACCACAGGTTCTTGGTCGGCAGCAATGAGCGATTCTATATGAGCCGGTTATTGCACGAGGATGACCTTGGGTTCATTCTGGAGCCCGAGTACGAGCAGCCCGAGATCGTCAAGACATACGGGTCCCTTCCCCCAATAGCTGGGGGCGAGAGCAAGTAGGTAACAAGGTTGGCCGGATGCAGTAGCAAGGCGGGCTGCAATGGGTTCGACTCCCATCCGGTCACATACTGGATTCGATTGGAGCACATAAGGAGATAGTAAAATGCCACGGATAAGTCAGCAGGAACGGTTCGAGCGGGTGGTCAGCGGGCAGGTAACAGCGGAAGTGCTTACGTCCAATCAGGGTGTAAGATTCTCAGTAGCGGCAGGCGCAGGCGTCTCCTGCTTACCGCATAGTGATAGCCCACCATACTGGGCAGTTGAAGTACTAGTCCTCGACCGTGCGCTGATCGAGGTACTGGAAAGCGAACTGCCTAGTGTCCACTTTGATGACTATGGTGTAGCCGGATATGTCCTAGTCGAGAGCATCCGCGCAGTATTAGAGGAGTAGAACAATGACAGCACGAATCTATGACCCGCAGGTCGCCGCAAGAATCGCCAAGTTGTACAATGCCTGGTCCCCCGCTGGCCGCAAGTACAAGGTAAAGGTAGTAAGCGGCGGCGCGGTGGTCACGAATGGTAAGCACGTCAAGTGCTTGTAGTCAATTCCCCTATAGTAGAGGGGGATAGTGAAAACCTAGTTGACAAGGAGAATCAAATGGCAAACACGGCAATGTTACAAGCAATCTCGAAAGCAGTCAGCAAGCAGTTCCGGGTGCGGGTGACCTATGAATCTGGAATTGAGGGGGTTGGCGAGCGGACAGTCGAGGGGTACCTGATCCACGGCACGTGGACGGTGTTCAATGGCACTCTGCAAACCATCATCAAGAAAGAGGACTTCCACCAGTACGGTGCAATTCTTGAACTCGAGGGCATCGTAAAGATTGAGTGCAAACCGGGTACCCTGGTGCTCTGGCAGAAGGAAGATGACAATGGCAGGCGCCGCGAGCAAGATGTGATTGAGGCCGGGTGTCCTGGATGCGGCGCTGGCGTTGGAGCACATTGCGCAGACGGTTCCAGCTTTGATACCGAGTACGGCGCAGCCTATCAGCGCCGTACCTGCAACGTGTGCGGTACAAGCTGGACGGATAGCTACAAGCTGACCGGACAGATATTGATTGAGCCAACAAAGAACTCGGCGGCTGCCACCATTATGGAGAGCGTGCGCAGGAGTGTCACTCGGGTTAAGGTGACACTGGACGATGGCACAAGCGAGGTCGGTTTCGTCTTTCCGACTTACGTAACGGGCAAGTGGTTAGTGCGCAGGTCGAGCCTAGATAACGACCAGCAGTGGTTCGAGGTCGCGCAAGACAACATCTGCAAGATTGCAACGACCGATTCACAGGGAAACCTCACAGGGATTCTCTACTAACAGTTCCCCCAAGCGCAGGGACTCAGGTCCAGCCGTCGAGCGGGGCAGCACTCTGGTTGGACTACCTACCTCCGACCTGGCTCGCAGTGCAACGCCTACCTGCTAAACCGTGTGCTTATTAACCAATAGTAGAAACGAGGAAGCCAATGCTTATGCAGTAACTTCGAACCGAGCGCAACTCGGCGGCGTCGACCCAGGTCCGGGTGGCGATGCGACAGAAGAGAACCTGCCGGCAAGGGTGAATACAAACCCCTGCCGGCAGGGGTGGACACAAAGCGGGTCACGGTACTCGACCGTACAGTGGGGTGAAAAAAACCTAGTCCCCACATCTTGACGAGGTAGCTTAATGGCAAAGCACCATCAGCGACGGTAGAGATGCGGGTGCCAATCCCGCCCAGGGGCAACCCGGCAGTTCAAGAGAATACTACCTGAGATGGAGCCAGAGGTTCGACTCCTCTCCTTGTCACTTATGGTCAATGGCTGCAAGTAAAAGGATCGGCACTCCTCCCCATAACAATGGGTGTGCAGCCGCAAGGGTTCGACTCCCTGATTGACCACCTGGCCTGATCGAGTAGGGCTGGCCTTATGGCTAGAGGCTGTAGGAAAACGAGTCCGCAGGGTGCGGCTGTATCCCCCGCCCCGGTGTATGGTTGACTCGCCCCCCTCTAGCGAAAACGCCCCGGTCGCCGGCAAGTATAGGACTCGCTAAGTCGCTTGCATAGACGGTTCGCCTGGTACCACAAACCAGGCACACAACGTACGCCAAAGGATGAGCGGCCAAGGGCTGCCGATCGTGGGCAAGGGTTTTGCAACAAAGTTTTGCAACAAACTCTAGCGGCCTGGTTGCACGGGCAATGGCGGGTTCGACTCCCACCACCACCACCTGATTGATTCCCCCCTTAGTAGAGGGGGATGGTGAAAACACGATTGAGAAAAAGGAGAACAGCAATGCCATACATCAGAGGCATAGTCAACGAGGAAGAGAAGAACGCAATCCAAAACAGCGGGTACGCAGAAGACATTGTCTTTGCGCTACAAACAGAGATGAACCCCGCGCTGTGGGATCTCAAGTTGCATGTCAACGGCGACCTGGTCAACTACCTGGACCGGGGCGAGCTCGGCTTGGATGGCTGGGCGATCACCAAACTGGACAAGGACGAGCTCGGGTTGGCTAGTCGAACGATCACCAAACTGGAGAACGTCCGGCCTGGTGCAACATTCAAATGCAAGGACGGGCTTGGGTTTGTCAAGACTTGCCTGCCAGTGAACTGCGGCAAGGGCTGCGTGGCTATCAGCCTGGACGATGGTCGGCTGATCTCGTTCGACAAAGAAGCAATGGTAGAGATATAGAAGAACAACGATGATGGCAATCTGTCAAGTCTGCTGGAAAGGCACGCTCGATCCCAGGCTGATGACCGACGGGCGCACTGGATGACCGTCGGGCGCACTGGATGCCCGGAGTGCAAGACAGCAGAGATTAAAAAACTTATCGAGGCCAAGGCCTTGAAAACAAAAAAGGAGAACAGCAATGCCTAGAAAAAAGAATCCCTGTGGTCGGACGGCCAAGACGGGCAAGCCCTACCTGGTATATGAATCTCACGATGGTTCCTGGCAGTGACGGGTGCTCAAAAAGTACCAGGCCCCCATCAATGAAGCAGCCAACAACCACGCTCGCTGGTTCTGCGCGGTGCGATCGCCGATGATCTATGGTTCGTTTGAGCTGGGCGACGTATACTGCCACACCGACGTCAAGCGGTACGCTCGCAAGGTCTACAGTGTAGTCCCTGGTGAAGAGATGTGCGAAGAGGGGTTCGAGTTGAAGGCGGACCTGCATGAGCGCTGCGAGATGCGGGCTAGGTAGGTATAGCCCGTCGGATAATCCGTATAAGAGTTCTTACATAACGGATTATCCGACGGAAGGAGAGGCAATGAACCGACAACAGTTGGAGCAACAGGTCCGCGAGGTCACCGTCCGCGCCTTGAACGCAGCGCAAACCCATTGGGGCATGGATGATTGGCCTGGTACCGAGCACTGGCAAGACGACGGCGATCACGCAGTGAACGGGGCAGCCCGAAGCGGTAGAGGCTACAGGCACGTGGTGGAGCAGACATTGGACCAATGCCCCGGCTGCAGCAGCTTGCGCCGGGAATTTCACAGCAAGGTGCAAGCCTTGCGGGAGGCAACACGATGAGAGTCCGCATCCCCCGAGCGTGCAGGTCCTGCTACAATTCACAGTGTCCATACTCGTGCGCAAGTCGACGAGGTCGACGACCTCGTGCCGGCTGGTGCTGGGTCTGGGTTGGAAGGAGATAGAACAATGAACAAGAACGAACAGCGGCGGGTACATATGTTCATAAAGGAAAACACAATCACGCTGCACGACTACTGGCATACAGTAGTCGTCAAAAAGGTAGCGGGGTCAGCGCCAACCATCGCCGTCAAGGAACACGAGATGAATATCGACGAAACCGACGGCCTTATCAAGATACTTGTGGCTGCTCGGCGGTTCGCTGTGATGCTCGATGATGGGTTTGAGATCAATGGCCTCGGGCAGATCAACATCCTGCTCATAAAAGACACCCCGTGAAAGTCATCTGCGGCAACAGCTTTGGCCCCCGCACTAGAGGTCAGACAGGTACAGTGATTGGCCGCGTACTTGACTGGCTCGTTATCCAGTGGGATGGCGGGCTCGACAATGATATCGCAGGGTACACACTCTGTATACATCCAGCCTGGTTTGCGCCAGGCTGGATAGAGGAGAACAACAATGCAACCAAGCACAAGTAAACCAAACCAAGGTAGCTTTTTCACCACCCTCAAGCGCAAGCCAATGATAATCCCCATGCTGGCGATTCATTTTGGGTGCAGTAGATATGTAGTCCATCGGATACTAGACTCGATGGAAAAGAGGGGTGCGGTCGAGCGTGTTGGCATGATGTGGCGGTTGACCAACAAAGCCCGAAACTACAACAGCATGGTCGGGTTCCGCGCCGCCGAGCGAAAGAGACGAGCCATGCTTGACAAGCGGAACCGGATGCGTCGCACGACCTGCACGGGCTGCCGGCACAACTACTACAACTACCCCAAAGAGAAGGGCGCCAATGGGGACGTGGCTGTAGACGCCGACTACCACTGCTGGACAATGGAAGAGTGCAAGCCAAGCGGATGCCCAGGACACAGCGCGCGGCATCGGCGGTGACCATCACGACTCAGCAATGGGGAGAGATCATCAAGGTGGCGGCGTTCGTTTTATTCTACGCAGGACTCCCGGCGGGCGAACCGTTATAGCCGGTGGAAACGATCTGCTTGCCTTTGACGATCACAGTCCCGATCTGGCGTCGCCGGCACGTCGAGCGCTTGGAGACGACCTCGGCGATCTCCATAAAGTAGGTGTCCGGTGGCAGTCGCGGGCTCATGAGGTTGCCTCCTGAAAGAGAGCCGGATATGTTTCCCGCAACTGCTCGCGCACGCTGCCAAAGACGTTGGGCGCGTGCGCATAGACCGCTTCCAGCATCTGGATCGACACCTGGCAGATCTCCCACTGTGCGTGGGGCGAGATGCGGATACGAAAGAGGTGCAGCAGCTCGCGGAAATTGGCCGTCATGACCAGGCGTGTGGCGGCCGCGTTGGGCAGCAGGAAACGCGCGTCCTCTTTTTTGATCCCGCGCGCGCGAAGCTGCCGGTAGGCCTCCTGGGTCTGGCCTAGAGAGGCCTCCCAGATGGCGACGGCCTCGGGGTCTGCGGCAATCTCGGGTGGGATGACCCACTCGGGGTCAGACATGTCTACGTAGCGCTGTGATTCCTGTGAAAAGCTGGCCAGCCGGTGGCGGACCAGTTGGTGGCTGCACGAACGGCTGATGCCGCTGATCTCGAATGAGGCGCTGCTGTGCTCAATGATCGACTCGTGTCCTTCACGCACCCGGCTCTGGATAAAGCGGGCCGTAGCTTTGGGGGTGCCTCCACCCTGGCTGCGATAGCACATGCGTCCAGCGTACTCGATCAGCTTTTCCGTTGGAGCGGCGGATGTTGTGCTGTCCGGGGTCTTGCGCCTTTCCCCCCCCAGATAGCTTGTGATTGCGATCAGCCTGACGTTCATTTCTCTCCCTTCAAGCGAGCGGTTTGGGGACAATGGCGAAGAGTATAACACGGCAATGGTCGGGGGTCAAACATCGGGCGAGGGGAGGGGAATCCTAAAAACGCATCGAGCGCCAAGGTTGCCCAGACCTCGGCGATCTCCATAAAGTAGGAGAAGATGACTAGTGATGAAAGGCTCCTCGAACTCATGAGGCAAGCAACGAGAGTCGAGCCTGAGCCTGAACCGATTCGCGAGCCAAGCAGCTATCCATTCGAAGGAGACACATCATGAGACAAAAAGACAGAGCAACCACGGGCCGATTGTTTGCTGCACTCGGCGGCGCCCAGCGCATCATGGAGCAGCTTGGGTATAGCTCGTTCCCCGAAGACCTCAACCCGGTTTGGCTGGCCCTGGCCGGGCTGAACCCAACCGACGATGAGCAGATCAATCAGCTAGTTGCCGACGGAGAACTGACCAGTACTGAGGCGCACGAGATGCGCGAAGCTGCGGCTCTCGGCAGTATCCTTGCGCCTCAGTTGAGAGTATGGCGCGGTCGCAACGCCGACAAGACTGCGATACTCAAAGCATACGTTCTGAACCAAACCGCGTGCCTGAATAGAGTCAGTGGCCCACTACAGGACCGGTCCCTTGGCACCCTGCGGCAGCGCTGGTACTTTAGCAAGCAGACGAGGGCCATGGGATTCAAGCTGGCTGCGCAGGCGCTCGAACGGTACCTCGTATCAAGTGCTGACGTGGTACTGGTCAGCGATGAGCAGACCAAGGCGCGGGCACTACGAGACGGGGCGAGGCGGGTCATATTCAAGTCCGACTGGACAGTAGCTGATACAGAGGCGGCCGACCGAGAGTACAAGGAATCCCTCGGCCGCCCAGTTCGGATTCACATCTGGCCCAAGGCGGGCTGGGGCCGGACCTACTCCCAGCTACATAGCTCTATCCTGGGCAACCTCGTTCGCGAAGGCCTGTCCTACGAACAGCTATGGGTGAGAGATGCCAGCCGGGACGCAGTCGACAGCACCCCCTTACTGCCTGGGTTCAACGGTGCGCTGATCATCGAAAAGCAGGGCCTGTTCGAGGCCTTCACGCCAATCGCGGCATCGCTTGGCTTTGGCATCTTGCTCGCGATGTCTGGCAACAACGCTTTCTCCGGCGTCGAGGCTATCATTGCCAACTCGCTTTGTGACTATGGCGGGACAAGCAAGGTGACCGAAGACTCTCCGCTCCATCTCTTCTGCATCTCCGACCACGACTACTATGGCATGGTCCCGGTGCAAGGCGGAGCCGAGGCTCAGTTCCGGCGCTACTTTGGCGACAACGTGGTGATGCACAGAGTTGGCGTGACGCCAGACTTGGTGCGAAGCGCCGGCCGATCCCCGATCATGGCCGGCTACGAGATCGACCCATATGCAAACAAGAGCGTGCGGGAATGGGCGAAGACTGAGGGCATCTGGATCGGCGAGAAGTGGGAAGCTGGCTCGCAGTGCTACGGCATCGAGATGGAAGCGCTTGAGCCGGGAGAATACTTGGATGCGTTGCGCGAGTCTATCATCGAAGCGTGCGGCGGTGACGAGCAGGTGCGGATTGAACTTGCAAAGCTGGCTGCGCCGGACTGGTACTACGTCAAGTCTAAAATCGCAGACGGGGCGCTCAATCTCTCCGGGTTGCACAAGCTACTCGAAGCACTCGCATCCTGGTGCGACCAAGCCAGGTGGGAGATGGTTGGCTCACCAGTCAACCAGTATGTGGCCGATCAGGTCGAGGCCGGCACGGTCTACCGCTGCGCGCAGTGTGACGCTTTGCTGGACCGGGCAACAGGAACCTGCTCGATGTGTGGCCATGTGCTGGATGGGTACTACACCAGACAAACCGGCGATCAGCCCTGGAAAGACCAGCCCCATGTACATCGGGAGATTAGCTACATCCTGAGCCAGAAAGCAAGCGAGATCGACCTGGATGAAATGGGCACCACCAGGGGTGTGTTCCGACCGGCAACCGCCGAGGATGCAACTGGCGCGGCCGTCGACCTGTTCTTACACGAGTACCACGACAAGCTCGTCGACTTGACAGAGAGCGTAGCCAACCCTGGCCTGGAGCATGTGCTCCAGGATGCGATCGAGAAACTGAAAGAGTATGGGCTAGAGCTCTAGGAAAAACAACAGAGTGGGGCTTGCACCCCACTCTAAAGGAGATATCTATGGAACTCAACGAGAAAGAAACAAAAGCACGGCAACGCGCCGCTGCCTGGAACAAGGCTTTGGCAGATGACGGTTGGATCAAGAGTCAGATATACAAGAACTCCCCCACTCAGCAGCAGTGCTTCAAGTACGCTCGGGGTGGCTGGATCGTCCACGTGTACGACTACCCCTTCCTGAATCACAAGGGATGGGCCGTCGACATCTGCGCCTGGGGGCCAGACAAACTCTCCGTTGACCTGCCCGAGGTCTACGACTGGGATGTGATGCAGACAAATCTCAACCGTTGCACCTACTGCAAGAAGCTGGTTGCCGTGGTCTCGCGCCTTAGCTTTGCCGGGCGAGCGTGCCCAGCCTGCGCAGCGGCGCTCGCCCCAACGGTAGAGTATAGGGGATGGACCAACTAATGATCCAGTGATCCGGCTAGTGATCCATCCCTTGTATCCAGCGGGCCAGGTTACGATCGAGCTCATCCCTGGCCCGCTGGTCAAGGTGGTGAATCAGCCAAGAGCGAGGGCGTCCCCAGATGGTGGCTATAGAATAGAGAAGGGCAAGCCACCATATCGTGACGACCACGGCAACACCAATCAGGTTTTGTAAACTCATTGTTCCCTCGGTATCTCGGCCCATAGCAGCCCCGCCACTGACGGCGAGACCCCTGGCCGTGTCTGAACGCTTGGCCCTACTGGCTCCAACCCAAACGCCAGGCCCAGCGAGACCAGCGTATTGCGCACGCCGGCTTGATAGACTCGCAGCAGTTCCTCTTGGGGAATCCCTGCCGCAGTCAACTGGCTACGCAACTCGGGGTCAGACAGGAGCTCGCCTGCCAGCCCTGTCGAACCCGCACTCGCGCAAGCCATCGCTCGTAATATGTTGGCTAGATCTCGACGCAGATATATATCTAAACCCATATTAGGCTCCTCCTTTGATATTCTATGATCATATGTAATAGCTACGCTTCCACCACTATTTCATTTGCTGTTTCACTGGCGCCACTCGCCCCCATCCAGGGCGTAGGCAAGTCCATCGCCGGCAAGTCTCTTGCTCCCTGTTGTTTGGCGGCTCGCGCTCTCACCCTGGACATATCTTGACCTGCTTGAATTGTTGCCCGCGTGGACCGCTGCATTGCCTCATCCCACCCCTCTACCCGTGACCAGAACTTTTCCTCTGTGAGCTTGCGCCCGATTGCAACCCCGGTCATCAAGCTCACAAAGATAAGGGCAGTCGCCACGATCGCCCATACCTGAACAATGGTGCGCGTGGTGGTGGACAGAAAGCTCCACCATACATACCCAAAGGCCAAAGTGAGGGCAACGATAGATGCCCCGGCGATGATCAGGATAAATGCGGTCGCGTTCTCAATCACCCGACTGCGCTCAGTCGGCATGCGTCGTTGCTTCATCTCTAATCTCCTTCCATACTTTGCGAGTGAGGCGCAGGACACGGTCGGCACGGTTGCTGCCCGGTTTGTTGCCAACAAACCGCGCCAGAAAACGATCGCGCCCTTCTCCGTAGATCGCCGATCGCATCCCTGTTATGATCTCTCTCGCTGTGTACTGTGGCGCTCTGTCACTCTTCGCCGATCTATATCCCAGACTTTCCCACTCTGGTTCTGGCCAGGATTGAAAGAGCATCTCTCTTGTTCTCTCTGGTATATCATTAGGCCTGACCCACGCCCCCTGAATACGATGGACGGCCGACGGAGTAACGGTGTAGCCATCTCCCTCCCCAAGCAAGCGGTCAGCTCTTGGTGTGGACCCACCCACCGCAATCCGAGACGCAGCATGATCACGGACAGCGAAGGCAAGGGACGCTGGCAAGCACCTGCTCGTCGACGGATCACCAAATGCATCCACCGTAGGGTGCTGGGTCGCAAGCAGCAGATGCACCCCGCCCGACCTGCCCTGCTGGGCCAGGCGAGTGAGCAAAGACTTGATTGTTTGGTCACTAGTAAATACCTGGAACTCATCGAAGAACAGAATCGTGCGAGTCGTGTGGTCAGAGTGTACGATTCTGTCTTGCACCCGGTTGAGTGACCAAGCCAGGGCCTTGCGCACATCCTCGTGGTTGCGAGCGAGTGGGTAAGCCGACAGATGCTCGACCATACGCAAGGTGTCGCCAAACTTTCCATCCAAGAGAACGATCTCGTTCTCTTGATAGCGAGAAAGCTGGAGTATGGCGCTACACAACGCCGTGCTCTTACCCGAGCCCGTTGTCCCGGCCACCAGGACATGCGGGGTTCGATCGTTGAGTGACATAACGACCGTCGCCCCGAGCTCTGACTTGCCCACCACCCAGCGATTCGGTTCTTTAGGATGACCAGGCAAGTCAGCAAGAAGCACGTGCTTCTCACTGAGATTCTCTGGCCATCCCGCTTCGACTCGAATGAACCTGCCAGAGAAGAAGACAGTTGGATGACCAGTGAATGACCACGGCACCGTCTGGCGCAGGACTGCTCGGCTTGCCTTGGCCAAAGACTGGTAGAGACGGTCAGAACTGGCGCCGGCAAGCATCTCGACAGCACCGCAGCGCGGCCCGCTGATTGTGCGAATGCCTGTTAAGCGGATATCGCTTCCGAACCCGCCACGCTGGATTGTGACATGAAGAGATTGTGCCCACCGGCGAACCAGTTCTTCTCGATTCATGAATCCACCAGGTTGACCAAGTTTTCAATCACGTCGTCTGGTATACCGACGTGATTGGATACGGCCTTGATCTCGTAGGCGGGTGGCAAGCCACCTGCCATGGCCTGGTTCATAAGTTGAAGCACTTCGAGCAAGGTCGGTATCTCCATCTCGGTGGCCTTGAGATAGTCCTCGACTATGCGGCAGATTGTACCCGAGCGCGCGGCGTCCTTGCTCTCGATGAGCTTGGCAAAACGAGGGTATGTGCCCGGATGTACAGACAGATTGAATTGTAACCTAGTCGCTCGTGGTGGATTCAAGGAATCTCCCATATCGGTGATATCCGATAGCGTTTGCCATCTCTGGATTCGGCAGCAACTCAACGTTTGTGTGGCTGCCGAACTGCAAGCGGAGCGCCTCGCCAATCAGGTTCGCTCCCCCGCCAGAGATCAAGATTGCAGAGAGATTGGCGCCGCTACCCCACAGATGAGTCGCCTCCGAGACTATGGACCGAGCAAGCGATCCCGCTGCAGAGTCAACGAGTTTGCCGATGGGCACATCAGCCCCATAGTACTGCACAAAACGATCGCGCGCCGCCCTGACAAGCTCGTGATCCCTGAGCTCGAGAGCCGGGCAGGACTCCGACAGTGCCTGGCGCAGGTGGCGAACGAGGTCCCAGCCGCCCACTAATACAGATGCAGACTGACGAGTGACCTCGCTGGCCCGGTTGGCTACGAGGATATTGGTTGTCTTGCCGCCAACATCAATCACCCCCACCGGCTTGGTGAGAAAGTCAGAGTCAGCCACCCGGCCGCTCGGAAGAAGGGCCCGGCTGAACAGTGAGCCGAATGGCTGAGGAACGACAGCAACCTTGACGCTTGAGAACTGGCGCTGCCCGACCATGCCTCTGTCAATCCATGAGATAGTGGACAATCCCTGCAAGGCGTCCACCGCAGCCCGCCGGTCCCTCTTGTAGTAAGACACCGGCAGCCCAGTGATGATTGACAGACTGTCGAGATCGCCTGTCGCCTGAACGATCGCCGCCTTTGCAAGCACGAGGTATTCATCACTGTTTATCCAGTGACGGTCCTCTCGCCGCGACTCGAGCCGAGACATGGAGACCGCTGCGTCTCCATAGAAGTAGCGCTGATTGTCATGAAGGATGATTACCGGCGAGCCGCTTGTCTCGGCAGAGAACTGCGACTCGTCTGCTGTCCCAACTACTGATGGGAACGTTGCGGCAAACCCATTGGCTACGACCTTCACCGCACTGTATCCAAGATCCAGTCCTACAATCATCCCTCAATTACCCCCTTATCGACTAGCAAATCATGAACCAGGTCCCGCACTTGCGCCGTGTTCGGCAAGAGAAACCCGGCGACTGTGCGCTGGTGCCCGCGAGTAACGACAAGAACAGGAGACTCGCCTGTCAGCATCTTGTCGAGGTCTGAGTTACGAACCGCCGCCACGACCTTTGTTTCGAGAGCAACATACGTGCCCCCCAATTCAACTGTTTTCTTTAGCATAATTACCTCCAACGTGCATAGTTTATAGTACAATTGTATCATACTGTGACACTTGGTGTCAAGGAAAACCACAGATTCCCCATTGACAATTGATAAGTTCTGTGATAGAATGAAATTGCGTTGATTCAAGTAGACAAGAGGAGGTTCCCATGATTAGACACGTGAAAGTTATGCAGGCCAAGGCTCGGTTGTGCAGGGTGGAGAAGATTGGCGGGGCAGTAGACCAGTACGCCGTGCGATCGCCGACCGGGAAGATGTACGCCGTGACCGAGATGGTGTACCGGGGCTCGGACTTTGAGGCGGTGTGTACGTGTGACTGGAGCCAGTACCATCCAGATCGTATGTGCAGCCACAAGATGGCAGCGCTGGAGTTCAAGCTCGGCCGGCGAGTGAGCTTCTGGCGAACGCTAGGAGATGCAATGCGGCAGCACCGGAAGCGACTGTCCACGCAAGATGTATGGGCGACAGTGCGATGACGTGGACAGAATACTTGATCGGGAAGATGCGTGAACTAGCCAAAGATGCGCCCTCGTGTGAGTCACACGAGGGCGCAGACGATCTTCTAGCTCTTCTAGCTCTTCTAGCTGCGCCCCTGCGCGGGCTCGCGAAAAGCACCGCGTATGAACAGGGAATCAATGAACTGATTGCCGCGTTCAACGAGATGGACAAGTGGTACGCCTAGTGCGGGTGATTGCCCGTCGATGTTTCCAAAGGAGAGAACCATGAAGAAAGCAACCGTGACTAGCTCGGACGGAACGTTAAGCATGAGCATAGAGCAAAACGGCCCCGCCCTGGTATGCGAAGTAGCCATGCCGTTCACCGAGTACGAAGAAGCGAACACGCTGCCCATCGTGTGGGCAATCGGGGAGAACCTCAAGCGCCCCAACGACTTCAAGCTGTTTGTATGCGCAAACCACAAAGACAACGCCCGCGCGATGGCCGAGATCGCGCGGGCCAAGGGGTATACAGTTCGCTGGGTCTCCGGCAGGGAACCAGAGTTGACTGTGGGGCAACTGATCGACGGGCTCGAGGACCTGGTCAGCACGCTCGCTGCAAACACGAGAAACAAGCGACTGCCTGCTATCCAGGTCGCAATAGAAGAGTCGACGGACTTGCTCGAGTCCGTCGAGGGCATGGCCAGGCGCCTCAAGAGAGAAGACCATGTCTAACCACCGAGAAGCCGGTATCCAGCAGGGCTATCTCGCCATCGTACTCATACTCATAGTCGACTGCTTGCTTGCCGGCGAGCAGTGGGACAACCACTCGCTGATTGCCTATGTGATTCGCGAGTACGATATCAGCCTGGACAAGCTGGACAAGCTGGCTCAGTGGAGCCGGAAGGGAGTGCGAGAGAGGATTGGCGAAACAATAGGCAGGTTATGACAGGAGGTTTTGTGCAGCACTTGACCAAGTTGAAGGACATCATCAGGGCATACGTGCTTGCCCATAGCGGGGAAAGGATCACCACCGCTCAGATACTCAAGGACCTGGGCGAGCATGACATCCGACCGCATCAGAACACGGTTCTGATGCAACTCAAAGAGATGGCTAGGGATCGGTTGGTCGAGCGGGTTGGCAGACTCGGCAGCCGATATGTCAAATGGAAAGTGGCGACCATCAGAGAGGACGAGCGCTTGCGCATCCAAGCCGCACTAGAAAACACATATGTAGAGAAGGAGAAAGTGAATGATTTATTTCAGCAGTGACCACCACTTCAGTCACGAGAACATCATCAGGTATTGTCAGCGCCCGTTCGCCGATGCAGAAGAGATGGCCTACGAGCTCACGCAGCGGTGGAACAACAAGGTCGGGAAAGAGGACGTAGTGTATTACGCTGGCGACCTGACGCTTGAGGGGATTGACGTAGCCCGGTCCATCCTGCAGGGTCTGAATGGACATATCAAGATGCTGCACAATGGCAGCCACCACGACAAGAGATGGCTGCCGGCGACGCTCGGATGGGAAGTCCCTTACTGGACAGCGTCTGGACCGGTGGCATTCCTCGGCCAGATCGTGACGCTTGATCTGGCTGACCGGTTCACGCCAGGCATCAGGCTGCCTCGGATCGTGTTCTCCCACTTCAAGCTCGACGTGTGGGAGAACAAGCACCATGGAAGCTGGCATCTGTATGGCCATACGCACATGCAGAACCCATTCTTCGAACCGTTCCACCGGGGCTGGTGCTTGAACATCGGGGTGGATGCGTGGGACTATGCGCCCGTCAGCGTGGTCGAAGTGGCCGAGGTGATGATTGATCACGGGTACGGAGAGAGCAGGGAGTGGGTCAATGACGAAGTTTAAGCTGGAGATCGAGTTTGAAGCTGATAGCGCCGCTACCATGGCACAGCTTGTCGAGGAGCTTGCAAGCTGTGTCGATGACGGCGACCGCATAGAGATCACAGACTGGGAGATAATGGAAGCAGAGAGCGCAAGTCCCCAGCTTTCACCTCGCACCTTTCTGTCCCGCACTCTGTGCAGCACAGAGCTACACATTTGTACTCAATTGCCCGCGCCGCGCAAACAGCTACGGGAGCCAACGCGCTGGGCGAAGAGGAAGCTGCGATCGCTCGGAAGATAGAACTGCTGACCCTGGTTCCAGCAGTTGTTGATCTCGCAAGATGATTAGCCGTCGGATAATTCGTTATAAGAGAGAGTCTATACGGATTATCCGACGAAAGGAAACAAACATGACTAATCTCGCAAGCCGACTAATTGACCCCTGACTCAGAGCGCCTTGCTCATCGCCGTCGGATAATCCGTTATAAGAAAGAGCCTATACGGATTATCCGACGAAAGCGGGCGACAGAACAGCAAGGCGAAAAACCGTTTGAATACGAGGGCACGCGGCTCTTTGAAGTCAAGCCGACCCCAACCATCTCGATCACCTACACGACGGTCATGGTCAAGCCGGAGCCCTTGACACCGCCAGCCGAAATGTGATACAATAGAATCAGGTTGTGGGAATTGAATATGAGCATGGGCCGATGGCCGGTGGTTAACAAACTTTTTGCTAAGTCTATACCCCACTTGCCGCACCTTGCCCAGCTTTGTATGATCTGTTCGATCAATGGACAGGGGCCGAATGCTAGGCGTTAACAGTAAATTAATCTGCCTTGCAATCAACTCGCCTCTGTCCTTTTTCGTAGATAGGTAGTCATCAAGAGATGGCAGACGCAAGGGCTCAAAACAACCCCCTTGACGAAGAGACAGTCGGCGACATAGCTTGCGACCAGTCCCCATGTACTGATGGCCCCATTCGCTGATCTGGTTGACGCCAAGCGAGTCGACATTCCCTCTTGGATGGAGGATGGCCTCGCCGAGTGCGTGAGCGAGTGCTTGCGCGAGGACGCTATCAAGTTCTGGAAGCAGCTTCAACTCACTTCTCCCTAAAGGAGGGACGTTATGGACAAATCACCGTACTTGACCCTTGGTTCCAACCGACCCCCAGTTCCGCAGACCCAACCAATCCCTGGTCGCGAGGCTGACATGGCCAAGAACCACCAGGGCGGCTACGCTTTCACAATCGGCGACTGGGCCAGGCTCGAACGATTCCTGATCCTGGGCACCGATGCCGGGACCTACTATGTCGACCCCGCGAAACACACGATCGAGAACTTTGATGTGGTCAAGCGATGCGTTGCCAAGGACGCACGGCGCGTGGTTGAGTTGGTGTATGAGATGTCGATCAAGGATCGTGCACCCAAGGCCTCGCCTCTTTTGCTTGCCCTGGCGTATGCGATTCAGAAGGGCCAGCCCGACGCAGCCCGCTACGCTCGTGAGATTTTCCCAGAGATCGCACGCACCGGCTCCTGGCTGCTTGAGTCCGTCGCATATCTTGATCAGTTCGGTGGGTGGGGGCGTGGCAAGCGCCAGATGATAGAGGCTTGGTACAATCGCAAGGCCAAGCAGGTCGCGTATCAGGTACTCAAGTATCGCAATCGCAAGGGCTGGACGCATCGCGACGTCATGCGGGTGGCGCACCCCTATGCGAGCACCACAGCACATGAAGATATCTTTCGTTGGGCTACTAGCGGCTTGCCCGCTCCAGCCGGTGATAAGCCCCACCCGAGCCCGGCACTTGTGCAGATTTGGGCATATGAGCGAGCCAAGATCGCCGACAAGGAAGAGATCATCGAATTGATCGAGCGATACAAACTATCCTGGGAGATGCTACCGTCCAAGTGGCTGACCGACAAGGATGTTTGGCGTACGCTGCTTTACAACAACCTGCCAAAGACCGCACTGATACGTAACTTGGGGCGGCTGACTCGCCTGGGCGTGATCAAACCGCTGAGCGAAAGCGAGGCCACTGTCTCATACTTGCTGACCAATGGCAAGGGCCGGTTGCCCCACCCGATGGCCACGCTGATTGCCTCTGGTGCCTACGCCCAGATGCACGACCGACATGGAAATGCCTGGTCAGCCAGTCAGCGCGTCCTTGAGGCTTTGGACACATTATTCAATCAAGGCTTTGGCACAATCAAACCCGCTGGCAAGCGCACCCTGTTGGCTATTGATTGCTCCAAGTCAATGACCTGGAATATCGTGGTCAATACGCACATCTCGGCCATGATGGCGGCGTCGGCCATGGCAATGGTGACAGTTCGCACCGAGCCCAAGTGTCACACGGTGGGGTTCTCGGACGACATAATTCCCCTACCGGTGAGTAAGAGCATGGGTTTGCGCGAGGTTCACAATCTGTGCCAGTCGATCCGCTTTGGTGGTACCTACTGTGACAAGCCCATGACCTACGCGCTCAAGAATGGGCTTGAGGTAGACACGTTCATCATCTACACCGACAACGAGACTGCGCATGGCCTCATGCATCCAAGTGTTGCGCTCAAACAATACCGGCAACGCTCCGGTATCCCAGCCAAGTTGATTGTCGCGGCAATGACTGCTACTGAGTTTAGCATCGCTGATCCAAAAGACCCTGGCATGCTGGATGTGGTGGGGATGGATGCCGGCATGCCCAATGTCATCTCTGCGTTCTCGGCAGCGAACATTGGGTGACAAGCATGGGGCGCTTGACACGCTCCGCCCCATTGTGGTAGAATAGATGTAGTGGGGGTCAGGCAAGGAACACTGACCCCCACGCCAACCACTAGGTCGCCACAAGATCGGTGAGTGGCGACAGAGAGTTGAGGTGGCGAACAATTCTCTTAACAATCGAATGGACGCATAACCTTTGGTATTATCTCAGTGGCTTTGACTCGACTGCCAATCGAGTTGCGGCCAGCGTCCGGTCCACAGAGCCACTGAGATAGGATCAAAGGTTTTTTGTTTCTAGAAGGAGCACAAACCGGTAGAGGGTGATGCCCCACCCTTGCTTTAGGGTAGAGCGCAGAGTCAACTGTATACGGTGTGGACCGCTCCTCGCCCTATCGGGCAGCCGAGACTTGTGCTCCTTTTAGAGACAAAGATCAAGCCCCCGTAGCTCAATGGTAGAGCAGTACTCCTGTAAAGTACTAGTTATTGGTTCGATTCCAATCGGTGGCTTTAGCCGAGACGAGTAAGGCGCTCTGAGTCAGGAATTAATAGTCAGCCTTCCCTGCTCTAGCACACGACCCTTGCTCGTCTCGGTGAAATAGGGAAACGTCGCTCAGTAGGTGGGAGCAGTGCTCTTGAAAAGCACCACCCGTACCTAGCCAAGCGCCTAGCGGAAATAGACAAGTGCGAGGTTCGGTGTTCAAACTGCTATCGAATCAAACACTTTAAAAGCAAATAGTTCAACTGGTGGGGCTCGACCTTTGAAATCGAGTGTCCGTTCAAATCCCACTTATCGGATCAACCATTCAGGGAGTCTCATATGACCACCACAACCGATCCTCTCCTCAAACTGTTCCCGTTCGGGGCAGCATCCGTTGCCTTGCAGGTCCCCACGGACGATGACTACCAGAGTCAGCAGAGACAACTCGACTCTTTGTTCGGAACCAGCGACCCGGCCAAGCTCCTTGTCATCCCCGGCAGTGGAGAGTCCGAGCGCAAGGTTCGCCTAGAAAGATGCGGCACGTTTGGTTTCCGCATCAAGCCCGAGACCGGTCAACTCTACCGTGTCTCATATGAATGCGGGCTTTGGCGTGAATGCCCGCGCTGCTTGGCCAAGCGCATGAACATGATTGCGGAGCGACTGGGCGTAGCTGCCGACGAAACAAACGAGCTCGTAGGGCTAAAGCTCACCAAGGCTCAGGCCGCACGGTTCACTCGAAAGCTGCGCGATCGAGATCAGCTTTACCTCCAGTGCCCTGGCGAAGACCAAGACACAATCTTGTTTGACTTTGCTGGCGCCGATGATCTCTGCGAGCTAAGAGACTGTCTCGACCTGGCCGACCTCGACTTTGAGGCCCTGGCCCTTACCCCCAATCGTCGTCGGCTATCCGGCAAACTTGGCCTGGTTCCCGAGAGCGATGAAGAGACTGAGTCTATTCAGATTGAGCAAATCTATGCCGAGGCCGGCGACAAGAGCCTTGACCTATGCGTGAAAGAAGCCGTCGAGCGCACAAGCCACCTGGCCCCCACCTGTATCGAGGAACTTGAGCTCGCGTGCAAGGACCGCATGCAAGCATACAAGGACGCGGTCCTTGAGTCAGGGGGTACAATTCTATTCACCCAGTTGGTCAACGCCAAAGTGCTCATCGACTCGCAGATAAACTGGCAGTCTACGGGCTAGGCCCTTCTACGGGCTAGGCCCTTCTACGGGCTAGGCCCTTACAAACTAAACCCTAAACTCACAAAAGGAGAGCTCCTATGGAAACCTCTGACTATAAGGTAGAACTCGATCACGACAGCATTGATATGATTCTCTGGCGGGTAAGGAAGGAAAACCTGACGCCCTCAGAGGTGATCCGTCAAGCTATTCACGGTCGGGCTCCCGAAGCCCCGCTCAATTACTACCTTGTCCAGAGAGGCGACTGGCTTGCCAAGATATCCACAAAGCTGTACGGTCACACTGGATATTGGGAGCACATCGCCGAGATCAATGGGATCGACAAGCCATACCGCCTCCACGCGGGGGAGAAAATCCTGGTTCCTGCGCATCCCGCTACGCGGGCAATCCTTCCGTGGATGTTCAGCGATGACGTGCCAAGATTTTACTATGGGTACGGCAAGCTATACCCCCGCACGTCAAAGTGGGCTGGCATCCCGCATCCTGGTGTAGACTACAGCTTTGGGCTGGGCTCGCTTGTCCTCTGTCCTACTGACGGTCAAGTAATCATGACGCAGGAAGACCCAGGCGGGTACGGAAAGTACGTCATCGTAAGGGCGCACCACGGCCGCTCTGGCGCGTTGATTCATTTTCTCTTCGGTCATCTAGATGAGATTCTCGTTGAGCCTGGAATGATTGCCCGCCAAGGGTCAGTGTTGGGACTGGAAGGGGCAACAGGCGCAGCCGGCAAGACACCCCATGTTCACTTCGAGGTCAAGAAATCGTTGCAGTTTGCGCTGTATCCGCACCTGAGACGTGACCCCAAGCTCCTCGACACCCTGTTTATCAACCCGCACCTTCTCAAGGACATGTTCTTCGGTCCACTGTCCACCAGTGTCATTGGAAACATTGGAAACAAAACAGTTCTGTTCTAGCTAGGAGGCACCTATGGTTTCTATCCACACAGACCCATTGACTACTAATCCTCGCGAGTGGGGGCTTGGCCACGACAACTGGAGAGCAGGTCAGGCGGCGTCCCTTGCGGCAGCTATCCAGCCGGGCGTCAATTTCATCGAAGCCCCCACCGGTAGCGGCAAGACGGCCCTCGCCTGTGGCGCCGGCGAGCTCGATCGTGTTGTCGCCATGTGTCGCACCAAGGTTCTCCAGCAGGAGAACTATGCAGGCGAGTACGACTTCACTCCCATCTATGGCAAGGGAAACTATCCTTGCCGTCACCCCGACGCCGAGCCGTATGCTACATGCACGGACTGCCTGTTTACTAAACGCGGCAAGAACTCTGGCATGGGGGCCTGTGACTACGCCAGGGAATGTGAGTACTTGATTGCCAAGGCTAGATTCTTCCGGGCGCAGCGAGCAACCTGTAACTATGCATACTGGATGTCCAGCCCCGGCATCAGAAAAAAGCCACCACAGTACCTCTTCCTAGATGAGTGCCACCAACTCACCAACCTTGTACTAGAGTGGGTTGGGATCACCATCACCCAGGAAGACCGATACAAGTGGGGTTTCCCCCCGTTTCCCAAGGCCAGGCTAAACAAAGCAATCAGCTTGGCTGGGGCAGTGAGGGTCGAGGGTGTGATCAATAACTGGATAGACAATGCGTCTAGGGCCCTGGAGCTTCGCATGTCTGAGCTCCAGAACTCCGAGGTCTATCGACGCGAGAGCCCAGAGAACGTCAAGTTAGCGAGAGAAGCAGAGCGCTTGCTGGTCAAGTTGGAGACCGTACAAGAGGCCCTGCTGTATGGCGACGACTGGTTCATAGAGTCAGGTCCAGGCACTGTACAGCGCGGAGGCAAATTCTCTTCTGGTCTGGTCGCTCGGCCGCTGACCCCTAAGGCTCACTTCGGTCGGTTCTTTTCGACTGATCCAGAGAGAACACTCACGCTCATGTCGGCAACGATCGGTCGAATGGATGTGCTCGCGAGCCAGCTTGGCATCTCCGAGTTCAGTTCTCACGTTGTGCCTCCTCGCTTTGGGCCAGAGCGTCAACCGGTTTACGACATCGGCGCGCCAAAGATGGGGCGCGCCGCAAAGCCATCCGCTTACCTTGAGCAGGCGCGGTTGATTGCTAAGGCGATACACTCTGCACCAAAGACGTGGTCTGGTATCATTCACGTTACACGCTGGAAGGAGACCAAGTTGTTGGCTGATCGCTTGGCAAAGCACGGCCTCGGCGATCGGGTGTGGACCCCTACGCCTGGGTGGTCCACCAACTACCAGGTCAAAATGTGGGATCAGCGCCGGCGCAGGGTGCCAGGCTCTTTAATCATAACTCCTTCGTTCTTCGAGGGGTATAATGGCCTGGATGAAGAGATGTGTTTTATTGCCAAGTGTCCATTCCCGTACCTGGGCTCGCGATATAACCGGGCACGCAAGGACGCAGACGGCAAGCAGTACCTGCAAGAAACGGCATGGGATTTGGAACAGGCAACGGGCCGCACTCGGCGGGGTCGAGAGATCGACTACGACACACCCGAGCGCAAGGCTGGCTTGGTCGTGATCGCGGACGGCTCGGCTCGCGCGCGAGGGGTGTTCAAGTATTTGTCCCAGGCCAAACAGGACAGCATTGTCAAGTGGGACCTTTAACAAGAGAATCACGACGCATGTTGAACGATGCATGCGTCGTGATTCTAATGGAGCTTGTCGGAGCTGGCCTGCTTGCCGGCGTGGTCTGGTTAGCAGGCCAGCTATAGGAGATGCTATAGGAGATGCTATAGGAGATAGAGATGGAAACAAAGTCAAATGAACTAGAGAGCTCCCCGCTAGAGAGCTCCCCGCTAGATGGTATACCCTGCGCTTTCTGCAAACGAGAGGGGCTCGGGTTCACCAGGCAATACAGCCAAGGCATCTTCACGGTTCACGTTTTCTGCCAAAGCTGTAGCTCTGTTGGTCCTGGGGCTCAAGGCGAAAAAGAGATCAAGGCTCAAGCTGTGGCAATCGAGTTGTATCTGAACGCCAGAAGCCAAGATGAGTATAAGCAATTCATGCTTCCCGATCCGACGACCACCGGGCAGTCAACCATTCCACCAGGCGTCATGACTTACAACGGTTGGACTTTGGCATGGGGAGAAACAGCGTGCGTCGTCCTTCGGCCAAACGGCGACGTCGACCGGCACGTGAAGCGCAGAATCGGGAATCGTTTCATTCGAAAATGGATCAAAGAGATATCCGCACTCGGCCACCTGGTTCAAGGAGAACTGCTATGAAAACTTACACCAACCCACTTACTACAGGAACACCAAAACACATAATGCCGGAGCCTTTCGCGCTCCGGCACAAGGGGCCTCCGAACGTATACATAGAGACCATTGACGGGGAAAAGTGGCTCACCATGGATCGCCGGCGAGACTATCCGTACAAGGCGGCTCTCATGGGAGAGTTCGATTCGCGTGGCGCAAGCTCCGTGGTCGTGTCCGTTGACGTTCAGTTGTACTGGTCTCTTTTTGCGATTGGCGTGCTGCCGGCGGATACGACGTGGCGGCCCGGCGACACAGCCGGGGAAAACGTATGGTCAGAAGCGACAAAAGAAAGTGGCAGGATCGAGTTCCGAATGTCCGTCCCGCCCAACAAGTTCGTATTGGTCTTGTTCACGCGATGCCAGCCCTGGGCGCCGCACTCCGTGACGCGCATGTGCAACCTCGAGATCGAGTTCGTTGGTGGTCAGGTTGAGCCCGATCCGCCCGTCGTTCCAGACCTGCCCGTCGTTCCAGACCTGCCCGTCGTCGAACCTGGGATAGTTGACCTCGCCGCCGCGTTCGAGAGGTTCGAGGGGGTCTCCAAGTGCACAGTGGGTAGCATAAAAGGCCTCGTAGATCGCTACGAAGCAGAGCAGAAAAGGATGCTTGACTATCTCGTAGCGAACGACGCAATCTTTCGTGCCTACGCATTGTCCTTTGCTCGCGCGGTCGCGAACGGAGAGATCGACGAGGAGGGGAACGCACTATGAGCGCCAAGAGCACCCGTTGGCAAGCATTCGCCCACTCATACTATGATGCCCTGCTCCTTGAAAGCAAAGACGCCCTGGTTGTTTCCGCTGTCATCTCTGAGGAACTTTCGTTTTCCATAGCCAACTATAAATTGTTGGCTTCCGAGATCAAGCGTATTTCGCAACTTGCCCAAGGCCTACTATGACTACCATGCAAATGCTCGAACTGTGCATGGCCTTACTGGTCTACCACTACTCACCGGGCATGATGGAAACCGTGATCGAGAATCGGCAAACCGGTCAAGCCTGGGTGTCTTTACCTGCTGACTTGCCAACTGTTGACGGCTACGCAGCGTCCACATCCTGTGAAGACTTGGGTCAAATCATCTGGCTGCAGCCCCTGGGCTCCACCGTTCCCGAGTCCTTTTTAATCGTCGACTGCGCCAGGCCAGACAACTCGGACGGCACTCTCGCTCGCATGATGCAGTCCTACCGAGTGGCCGAGGTTGGCTACTTGACAATCAGCCGCTGGGAATCCGCCGGCCGCGCAGCCTATGTCACATCTCCACAATGTCCAAGAGAATTTAGTTTTTCCAAAGATTCTCCTTGACACGGTTCTCTCGAATGTGATAGTATAGTAGTACAGGCCCACGTGAACGGGCCGACTTAGGAGGAGATTCTCTACGGGCAGACTGAGACTCTGCAGGAGACAACTACCACCACCAGTTACCATTCGCTAACCACCACCACAAGGAGCTACACACATGAAGTCAATGAACCTGTTCGCGCCAGAACCAACAAATATGGACAACATCCCCGACATCCCGACCGGCGAGGGCGGCGGGTTTTCCCGCATCGCCCCTGTGACTATGCGCACGTTGTTCCGGGTCGGTGCAAAGCCCGAGAACTACAACTCTATCGGCATCGAGCCGGAAACCAACGCGCCCCCCGACGGCCTCTTCGAGTACGAGACCTGGGGCGACAACTGGACGGCCTTCTACTTTGAGGCCGTCGAACAGGCGCAAGCCTTCTGCGATTCTCTGCCCAAGATGACGACCAATGATGGCAGTCGCCAGTTCCCGCATCGCGCCGAGATGGTGTGGTATATGTCGTACCCAGCCGCCGAGGTCTTGAACTACGAGAACCTCGATCAGCTGCTGGAGCGCGGCGAGTTCGTCACCGACTCAAACACCATAATCACGTCTTTCCGCTCGAAGAAGATTCGCCATATCTTCCACCTGATCTCTCTGCCCTCCATGGTCAGCGCGGTTGCTCGCTGGGCAGAGGTCGGCGTGGACATCCCCAAGTACGACTTGAGCGAACTGGTGTCTTCGCGGGAGTACTCCGACGAGGAGTTCGGTCGCCTGTGCGGTGGCGCCGAGGGCAACTGGAAGACTTCTGCTCTCTCGCTGCAGCGGGATGCTCTGTGGGCAGCCCTGGGCGAGGAGAACGGCTCCGCCTATGTGGTCGCCGGCAAGGGTGGCAAGTACGCCACGACCAGTACCAACTTGGACACGATTCTCTCGCGGGCCGTATACTCTGACTGGCCCCAGCCGATTTGGTGCCGGGTTATCCAGGTTGCTGACCCGCACAAGAACGCACAGTACGAAGGCGAGGACGCCGATGGCAACGTGCAGATTCGTCACCGTCGCGTTTCCGTGGTCTCGGAGATTTTCGATGACGAAGAAGAGGCAATCGCGGCTGCGCTCAAGGACGCCGAGGAAAACGGTGGTCAGTTGTCGCCCCGGCTGATGGGCGCAGAGTCCCTGGCGAGCCTGGATACAACCGAGTACCCTGAGCTCCCGAAGGCGTATGCGGATGCCGGCATCAGTGCCGTGGACCTGCTCGCTGACCTGAAAGATCAGAACGGCAAGCCCCCGGCGATCGCTGCCCGCGCCCTTGGCGTCTCGGCCGACGACGTCGAGGCCTGGCGCAAGTTCCTTGGGGAGTAGGCAATGCCCCCAAGTGCGTTCTGCTTCGCCGACGTGACCGAGCTCAGGGATGACTCAGTCATCCCTGAGTGGTCGCAGCGGCAACTCAGGAGCGTCACGGGGCTAGAGGCCGCAACTGGTGGTGACTGGATCGTGTCTGGTCTCGAATCCATGCCAGACACGATCCGCACCCCGCTCGCGAAACCAGTCGAGCGGCTGCTCTTGCGACACTTTGATTTGCCAGTAGTCGAAAGCGCTGGATCAGCTATTTTGATCCAGCGCAAATCTGGTGCAGACTTTGTCGGTTCCATAGACAAGCTGAACAATATCCAGGAACGAATGATGCAGTGGGCCAGGCCAGGTGGGTGCAGGTTACTGATCACCGGAGTCTGGCCCACTGAGGACGGACGGGTAGCCACCAAGGGCCACACGTTCGATCGAACCTTTGACAGTCTGCTGAAAAAGCTTGCCTGGTGGGAAGTGCGTGGCGGGCACGTGGACTGGCTGACCAGCGACTCCGAGATTGATGAGTATCTCCGCAACATGATGGACATGGTGTCTACGATCATGGATACGCCCATCCGCTACACGTCCAACCTTGAACCCTTTGTCCATCGGCCACCAGTGCAGGGGCTGCTTCACGTTAGCCCCGACTGGCTGATAACCGGTTCCGCCTTCCCGATGGGATGGGGAGTCAAGAAACGCCAAGCGGTCTACGATAGTCTGGTGGCTGACAAGCTCGAGCCCACGTTGAACAATGCCCTGGCCCGCGTCCTGATCGGCAAGGTGAAAATCAAGGGCATCGGGCCAAAGCTGAGAGATTCCTTGCGCGAGTGGGTCGGGTCGGACGGCGAGTCGCTTGTGTCAATGGTGCATACAAAGCAGCGTATGGAAAGGAAGAACTATGACCGAGAAACGGAAACTTAAAAAGAAATTGGAAAAGATGCTTGTCACGCCTGGCTCACGGGTAACGTTTAGCGTTGTGTCGCAGCGCGGAAGCGGCACGTTCGTGCGGCTGGGAATATGGAGCACTACACGCGGGCTCGTTTTGACAGGCGACGGCTTTGCTTTCTGTACGCGAGAGGATGTGAATGCCGAGTTGCTTGATCCCAAACGTGGCATCGAAATTGCCACGGGCAAGGCCGCGCTGGAATTGGCCGAGAAGATGATCAAGCTGGGCTATGACGTGGTCAACACCGTCGACGCCGAGGAGGTGATTTCGTGCCAGTAGTTCACGGCCGGCCCTCTATTCTCCCACCGTCTATGTACGGTGGGGTCATGTGTATCTCAGGCTATCCTGGCTTGGGCAAGACGACCTTGGCTATCCAAGCTGACGTCCCGGACAGCATCGCGTTCTTTGACTTCGAGGACAAGGGCGCCGGCTGGCATGAGCAGCTTGGGTTCGGTCTCTACAAGGCGCCGGTCCTCGAGACCGGCGGCGAGAGTTCATCTGAGGTATGGGCGCACACCAGGGGTGCCTTCGAATCCCTCGAGCAAGATCGCTACGCGGTTGCGATCCTGGACAACATCTCGGTGCTTGAGGCGGCCATCACTGCCGACGTCGCTGCCGACCCGCAGAGGTATTCCAAGCGATACGGGTTCTCTGTCCTGGAGATCAAGAAAGACTCCTTCGGCAAAGCTCGCTCGTGTGTGAACCAATCAATCTCGGCACTCGTGGCCCAACTGCACCAAAAGGGCATCAAGTGCATAATCGCCATCTCGCACCTGGGCTCATTCTACAAAGGTGGGCAAGAGGTCCCGAACAAAAAGCGGGTGCGTGGCAGAAACAAGTGGCAGGAGCTCTCGGTGCTCTCGCTGATTCTGGTGCCAGGCGATCACCCGCCGATACCATCCGCGATCGTGCGCAAGGAGCAACTTGGCTTGATCTCGGCGCCAGACCTTTCTGATCCAGAAGTCATGGCGCGAGTGATGAACGGGCAGGGCGGGCACACGGTTCAGCGCCGGCTCCCGCAGCGCATGCCACTGTGTACGTTCGCGCACATCCGGCGCTACCTGTCTGTGCCGGCCGACATGAACGTGCCAGAAGAGGGCGAAGACGCCGTCGCTGACGAGGTCCGTGTCTTCAATGACGCACTGAGCCAAGCGCAGTTGAACTTTGTCGTAACTGCAAACCAGGCGGCACACGATGCCATGCAGGCTAACGCAACCGTGGTCGCCACCGTCACTGCAGCAAAAAAGAGAGGCGGCGGCCTGTCCGCTGATCTCAAGAAGCCAGCACCGCCTGACCCGCCGCCGCCACCGGCAGTCGCGGGCCTCATCGACGAGATTCGAGCGCTGCGCCTCGACCATGACGACGAGGAAATACGGGCGATCTTGCTTGCTACTGGACAGTCGACCCCGATCATCAACAAGGCGTTTAGAGAAGCAGGCTGATACAAAACAAAAAGGGCCAGAGAGTGCTACCTCTCTGGCCCTTTTTGCGTTTAGGCTATTCGTTCAGCTTGCTTGGCCACTGTCAGCCTGACCTGCTCATCCACAGCAGCCTGGTATGCAGCGTCTACAGCCTCGCGCAGTACGACCTCCTTGTTGTACTGCTCTGAGATAAAGTCGACAAACTCTTCCCTGTCCACAATCGGAGCGAGGGTCTCCTTCATAGAATCGTAGAACACGCCGGCGAGTTCTCGTATAGCGTCGACGCTCAGAATGGATAACTTGGCTTTGCCGATGACGTCTCGCATCTCGTCCATGAACACGTCGAACACCATCCACGGCTCGGTCTTGAACTTCCCATACCTGGCGCGCAGGAAGTCCAAGATCTTGTCAATGAGCAGTAGTGCGAACACGATCACGGGTAACGCGATAGATAGAATCTCAACAGCCTTTGACCAATTCATTTTAGTTCCCTTCTTCCAGGCGGGTTAACCGTCTGGATATATCTTCTTGGCCTGACTCCAGTCGCTCTAGTAATCGCGCAATCTGGGTCTGGCTTTCTGCCAGGCTCTCGATTGCGATCACCATTGTTGGCCTGATGTACCACAGCCTAACGCCATCCGGGTCCGTCTTGTTGTGCCATGCCCATAGCTCATCAATTTGCCTGGCCAAGACTCTCAGGTTCATATCTGCGGGCACGCAGCGCTCTCGAGTGAAGTGGTCCATGAATGTTTCGGTAGTTGGCAGGCTCGTAGCCATCTTATCCGCCCGGCCATTAGCAAGTTTCTGCTGAATAAGTGGCTTGAAAAGCTCGAGGGCTCTCCAGGCAAAGAACAGCACCACGCCGACACCAAGGAAGACGCCGCCATTGTCAATGATCCGCTGTAGCAAGACCGGGTCCATAACACTCTCCGCTAAGGTATAGAGAACTCTACGCTCTCTAGCACTTCGATAAAGGTTTCGCGGATAGCATCGTTGTCGCATCCCGCTCCAGGAACCGTTGGGCACGCCGGGCATGTCGGACATGCTGGGCACGCTGGACAGGTAATGGCCGTAGCCGTTGGTCCGGGCGTTGGTCCGGGCGTTGGCTCTGTCATCTCTTGAACGGGCGAAATAGAACAGTCATCAAAGAACGCAGATGACGAGATCGCGTAATCATTCTTGGCAGAGAAGGCGAACGTTCCATGGCTGCCCCATACCGGAGCAACTACAGAAATTTCGACCCACTCGTCGTAAATCCATCCGCTGTCACCGACCTGCGGCTTGCCCCATATCATGGCATCGTCAAACACGCCACCGCCCCAAGGATGGATACCTACTCGGGTGGATAGCTGTGGATTGCCCTGGCCGTCTTGGCCCTCGTTTGTTACTTTGACTCTACAGGTCATCCGCCACACACCCTTGGGCAGGTACACCTTTTGGTATGCAGTGCCGAACATGCGGGCGTGCGTGACAAATATCTTTTGCGATTGATCCCCCTGGACTACAAGGTCAGGGAATTGTGAGCGCTTGATGGGCTTGTACTCGGGAGCAAAGTATTGCTCTCTCCCGCCCTCTTTGTAGTCGATCAGCCAGTGGTCTTGCGACTCAAGTTCTGGTCGGCCGTGGATGCGGCTTGGCCCTTCGAGGCCACCATTGGACAGGGCGAATGTATAGAGCGCGGCCACCTCTGGGCTCACGCTCGACGCAAAAAAGTATACCATACCCACCGCAACGGCGACGGCCAGCGCGATCAGTATGCAAATGACCCAAACGTTTCTCTTCATCTTCACCTCTCCTTCATTATATCACGTTGTGTTGCCTAATGCAACTACGCAACAAACTCTTTTCCACGAAAGATCACTCTCCTGCTACGATCTGTGCCAGAGAATATCAAGTTCTCTACAGAGAACGTGTCAAACTTGCCATGATTGACCGTGGTGATCGCCATACCTTGCAACCAGTTCGGGTGAGCGCGGTATTCTGGCGTCAGTGTACACAGGCAGCCGATTACATACCCTGCTCGCGACGAGTTCGGCCCCCGGATTGTGTAACAGCTTGTCCGATGTGAATGCGCGCGCACGATGCTCTGCTGAAACCATACGTTCTCGAGGTCCTTCTTGACGTCATAGGCTGCGTGTTTGCTGACAGCCTCGCCGTGCGTGAAGGCCAAAGTGTTGTCCATCTCAGTGATGGGCGGTACCAGTTCCCATCCGAGTTCTTCCAGCCTGAGTAGATTCTCCAGAGATAGCGCGTCCAGGCCGGCGATCTCTGGGTGAGCACAGAGATAGCGCCATAGCCGTGCTTCGTGATTCCCGTCATTGAGCAGGCGCCACAAACTCTCCGGTGTGGCCGAGGTCAGTCGCTTGTTCATTCTGAATGCAGAGTTCAACTCTTCCTGCAGCTTGGTAACTCGCGCCGGGTCCCGGCAGAATGATGATAGGGCGTAGAAGTCAATGTCATCTGCGTGATGCACAACCACATCCGGCTTGACCTCCTCTAGAATAAGACAAGCGAGCTCGATTGCTCGTTTGTCTTGGTATGGAGCGTGGGTGTCCCCAATGTTTGCGTATACTGTCATGCTGTCTCCTTTACGCTAAGTCGGTGAGTGCCTCGGCGTGCCACTCGGTTCCGTCTGACAGTAGCAGCCACAGCGTGCCGCCAGTGTCATGTATCGCAGCCAGGTAACCATCACCCATGTCTGATGCGCTGCCAAGGGCGGCCTCAGCCTGGGCCTCCGTGGGTGGATTCCCCACATTGTACACTACGCGCCGAATGCGAAGGCTGCCCATGGAGAGGTCGACGATCCCCTCATCATTGATATAGGGGAGCTCGCCTGGCCCCTGCCCTGCCACGCCAGAATGTGACCGCTCGAGCCCGCTTATCCGGCGATCCATCGACTGCAGCTCTGAAAACAGATCGCCTGCTGTGTAGTCTCTCGCAAGACTCATTTGACCTCCAGTACTAGGCTGCAAGTATTCTCATTCGGGTTGTACTCTCTTGCTGTTACGCGCACATACCCATCTAGTCCATCGAACCCCTTTGTATGCATGATGCACCGAATAGTATCGCCGACGCTATACGCAGAGAACTTTGCCGGCGCCTTGTCTATCACCCTGGCAGAGACTCTGATGCGAGGCGTGTCTGTTACGCCGAGCCTGTTTGTGGCGATTGCGTTCAGCATGGTTTCTGACGAGATGTCTCCATAGGATTCCACGCCTTCGTATAGCCCGTACGTGGCAATAGAGTCATCGTTTTGTGCATGTCCGACAGGGCGCGCTCCTCCCCACGTGGCACCAGACCCGATGATGTACCATGAGTTGGTGATCGGTCCCTGCTCCGAGTAGCAAACACCGAAAGCGTTGTGGCCTTCGATGAGCGCCACGCCTTCCTTTTGGCTGCCCCTCGTTTCCACATAGTTCAAGGTGTAGGTGATAACGTTGCCCGAGATGGACGGAGCTACCTCGTAATCTGCATCAGCGAGTCGCTCGCAGCACTGCTCCCGAATCACATCGTACAGCTTCTGGTGGTGGAAGGCCACAGTGTGCGTGCCGCCCCCGGTCCACACCGTGCCCATGCGAATGCCTGTGTCTCGCATAGCATTTGTGTTGAGGATTAAGCCGGAGAGGATTTCTCCTGGAGACAGAGCCGTATACGCCTCATTCTTCCCGGTGTATCTGTTCTCGAGCTCGAACTGTGGCCCGCGCGCGTCGACCACGATAGTGCCGTCGTTGCTCCATTCCATGGGGTGGTCAATAACCCCGCCCCAATCGGGAAGACCGTTACTAAACTTGGCATAGAAGTGATTCCCCATACCGAGCAGCAGCTTTGTAGCCTTGGAGTCATTGGCCGCGATAGTAAAGTGTGCTTCGTTGATCCCGTTTAGTCTCCAGATCACGCTTTGGACATATGGCTGAATCTCTGCCAGGAGAACGCGGTCCTTCGCGGCGACATAGAACGCGCTATCGCCGCGAAGGACTGTGCTTACTGGTAGAGCAGACCCTCGAGTGAAGATCAGCCCTGGGATAGGGAGAAGTCGCATTAGCCAGACACGCTCGTGACGGGATCGGTCCCGGCGGCTGTCGCAACATCCCTAACCTTGAAGGTCGTTAAGTCGTCTGTCTTTCTGGTTGTCCATAGCACCCCGGCCATTGCGCTGTGGAACGAAGCAAGAATCACTGCCGCCAGCGAATCATCGTCGGCCGAGTCCTCGACATTACTCACGGCTCGCTTGAGAATCTCGTCGGCGATCGCTTGCTTCTGAGCCGTAGACAAAGCAACCCCATCGGTCCCTGTGTCGGCAAGGATAGCTGTCGTATTGGAGAGGGCCGTAGCAATCTCGCTGGCGATGAGCCCCATTGTGCCAGCGCCTACGTGCTCGGACTGCAGATCATCCCAGAGAAGATCAACCAGTGTGGCGGGCGACGTCCAGAAGGCGGTCAGGGCATCGGCAACTTCCGATTGAATCTGAGCGTCCCAGGCTGCATTGTATGGCACAGCCGAGAGGGCCGCACCCGCAGCGCCAATTTCAGATGTACCGACGAGGTTCTCTCCAGGGTCGTGCCCGGACAGCGTATTCAAAAGAGCGGCATTGATCTTGGTGTTATCGCCATCGGCAATGACCGTGTTGCGTATCTGGTTGGTGGCGTCACTGGCCTCGATCAGTACCGCGTCGACTTCCAGATAGTCCGAGCCGGCCACCAGCGAGTCATAAACATTCGCCGGCACAACCATGAACTCGTGCCAGACAGCCAAGGCCCCACTTTCGTGAACCGCGACAACCAGCGACCCGAGTGTGCCCGTATCTGTCGCGTCCAGTTGTTTTCTGTACCATCCGTTCTCATCGTGGGCGGCAGCGTTTGCGTCAGTCGCCTGGGCGAACGCTGCCCCGTTCTTGCTCAAGCGCACGTCAGCCTGGGAGATTGTGAGGCCGGCCTCGGCAGTCTTGCCATCATCTTCGTCTACGAATGGGCCAAGTTGAACCGTGGCCACCGTGCTTTGCTTGAGGTATAACATTTACTCTTCCTTGGTCAGCTTGAACGTGTACTCGACGCCTTCGGACAGTCGAGCAGAGAACGCTTCGCTTCCTTCGCTGAGAATAGAGAACTTGAAATTGCTTGGGCTGGGGATTTCTGAATCAGGAGTGGTAAAGTCTGAATAGATGTAGAATGCAATAGATGTTCCCTCGACGAGAACGCTGACTTCTGCTACCCCGCCGACATTGATATCAGGTATCCGGCTCGCGCACGGATACCCGTCATCTATTGAGAACAGAATCATACCATACCTGGTGTCTGGATCAAGCCCGGCAATGAGGATGCTTCTGGTCGCTGGGCCGCCACGCCACTTGCAAAACGCCTGGACATACTTGCCATTGCCCCAGGACGAAACCAGATCGAGCTCGGGCGACGAGATATTGGCGTCCCAGTTTTCTCCTGGCTCTGACAGGAGGCCCGACATGGCGTCATAAGAGGCCGTGTCGCCTATCTCATACGTCACTCCAGCAATGCTCATCATACCTGGGTCGGCGTAGCTCCCACGTACCCAATTCTTCGTGCGGCTGAACTCCTCTATCCCTGGCCAGCGGAAAGGCCCATTCAGTCCGGGGCCACCACAAGCAAAGAGGAACTCGGCCTCTTTGCTCATAACGTATGGCTCAGGGTCCTCTGTCCACGGAAGATCACGGTTGATTTCCCATGGAGCGTACTGCTCAACGACAATCTGTTTACCGATTTTCTCTTGGCATTCTTGTAGCCAGTGCCTGGCCCGGTGTAGGTCCTCGGAGCCATAGGCATTCATCATGGCAAAGTCGAGGCTTGGCGTCTGGTAGAGCTCATTGATCACGTTGGTGAGGTGGAAGGGGTTGCTTGAAAACTCGCTTAGCCCGGCCCACCAGATTTGCCCATTGCCCACTTTCGTATTCGGCATCCGGCTCTTAATGTACAGGGCCATCTCTTCGACCCATGGGACGAGCACTTCGCGGATGATGACAAAATGCTCGGGAGACCACGCCTCTACGCCCCAGATGCGAGGAACACTTGTAGCCAACCAAGTCATCTCGCCCATGATCTCCCAACTCGAGATCACGCTGCCGGCAATGTTTACGATTGCGTCAATGCGCCGCTTGGCCGCATTCCGCCCTCGACTAGTTTCAAAGCAATCGGCTTCGGATTGCAAGAACCCGCGATCTGACTCCTCGCATGGTTCCCCATTTGCGTAGTGGCAATTCTCATTCCAGGAGTTGTAGTGCCACTGCTTGGTGAACTCGATAGACTGGAACGGGATCACGTGCAGGCCGATGTCGTATTTGTCGCAAGCATCGACCAGCTTGACGAGATTGGAGTCCTTCCAGGGGTCCAGCGGAGTGTCTCCGGGCCACTGGGCAAGGTGGTAGCTGCTCATGTCGACTGGATCGACAGCCAAGCTCCACAGATTGAATGTTCCATACGGTGGCGGCTCGAACCCCATGGCGAACTTGCCGGCGCCGTAGTCCCACAAGATGTTCTCGCCATTCAGCTTGATCCTGAGGGTATTGACGCCGGCAACAGCCAGGCGCCTGGCCCACTCGTCGTAGGTCAGCGCCAGATCGCCGGGCCCAGGCGACATGGATGCCACGTAATGCCACATCCCTCTCTCGCTCAAGGGCGTCTTAAATGCCGCGTACGGTGCAGAGTACCCTCGTCTGTTTATTAGCATCGGTATCCTCCTATGCTCTTTGTCGGCGATGGTGAATTGCGATCGCTCCGATTGGGATACCGCCGACGGACACTGCCCCAATCTCACTATTGTCGTCTCGCACGACCAACTCGTCCAAGTACAGCGTTCCTGTTGGTGTTCCTACAATAAAGTTCAGAGCCCCGAGTTGCACACCGTCTGGCTGTAAGCGAGTGAATAAGTCTACCGTGGTGTCTGTGTCCTCCTGGCCACCGTCGACCCAAAGAGTGATGACGCCGTCCTCTGCGTCTGCTCCGCTGGCGTATGTGACCAGGACTTCTATGTAATGCTCGGCGTCAGAGATTGTGACTGGGCCAACCGTGTCGCTGCTTCCCCCATCGTCATACACCTGGGCGCGAACCTGGTAGCTCGCCCCACTGAGGGACAGGCCGATCCGCATTCTGTAATCCCCGCTGTTGTTCAGCTGGCAGACAATCAGGTGGTCTCCGTCCGACATGGAGAACCCATTTGGATCGAGGTAGACGCGAACTCGATACGATGTCCCGGAGAGTCGGACAAAGTCCTTCTGCCCATAAATGATATTCGCATCGTCTACGACAACAGATAGACCACCAGAGGTGGAGGCTAACGCTGCACCACCAGCCTGCGACAAATCGCCAGAGTCGGTGGCCGTGCTATCATATTCGCTGAGATCAACTTCGTGGCCGATATCAACAATCTCTGCCATTCACCCTCCATAGCCTAAGTATACCTTGGTCTGAATGTAATGTCAATTGAAATTCCCTGCGTGTTGACGTCGGTATACTCGAGGGTGTTGTTCCCAGGCTCTAGCGCCAACCAATCCAGGCGAGGGCCATCGTCAACGGTCAGCGCCTGGAACTGACTGGTCCCGTCCTGGTCGTCGGTCACTGTCTTAGCTTCTGTGTCGATGGTGATCGACTCGTTTGTCGCCAGGCCAGAGTAGTCGATCGAGATGCTTTTTCCCGTGGTTGTATTCTCGATCGTGCAGACGAGGCCGTAGCTTGTCTCCTCTGGAAGGAGAGCGATCGTCGGCGTGTTGGACGAGTTAAGGGTGAGCGTGACATCTGATACTTCGAGCCATCCCTCTGGTTTATATCCACCAGCGGGGTGTAGGCGCAGCCAGGCGGACGTTGCCCCTGTCTGTAAAGTCTCACTGTCGCTCCAGGCTTCCCATGTATCGGCGGCGACAGGGAACCCCTCGCCAGGCGAGGCGATGACGTCCTCCTGGAACTCCGGCGAACCCGAGTAGATGTTTGCGTAAAAGTGCGTAAGGCTACTTGCTTTTACTTCACCATTCTGGAAGTTCGCTACTGTGATGCCGCATGGGTTAGTGATCTTCCAAAGACCAGTCTGCCCCCATTGGGAGAACTTGACACCCATCTCTTCCCACGGCGTAGCGTCGGTCTCCCGATTTGCTGTGTACTTTTTGAGTGGTGTGCCGTAGGAATTGGCGCCAGCCTCGATCGCGAACGACCAGGATGCTGTGCGTTTCCCGTCGTCATCACCAAAGTAGTTGTAGTCCCAAGATGTATTGGTTGAATCGAGTTCGATGATTGGCTTGTAATCGTCATCGGCGCTCGGTGCGCTGGCCCCTGCATTACCATACAGGATCGACACGTCGTGCTGTACCCACCAGATCGCGTCATCGGCCGAGTGCCCGGCTGCGGTAGAAGCCTTGGCGGCACGCTCACCGATTGTGATAGTCTTCGTGCTGGCGTTCGCAGCTGTGAATGAGAATATCTCGGAGTTGATGCAGATCAATCCGGTGCTCGGTAGACCGGTTAAGGATTCGTTCACAACGATCGACGTCACCGTGTCTCCTGCCCCAATGGCAGAAACAATTGTGCCCTCCCACTTTGGCTGGAAGGTCATATTGATCCAGACCTGAGTAGTGGCATCGTTGATATCTTGCAGCCAGCGGTCGACCTCGGAGCCATTCACTTTGATGCGCAGATCGTCACCATCAGCCTGCATCTTCCCGGCCGACACAAGCGTGGCCGTGTCCAGAGAATTGTCCACGACGTCGACTGGATACCCGCTTGCGCTGTCATCTACTTTCCAGCGAATAGCAATGAACCGTTGATATGTGTAGTCACTAGCGCCGGCCTTGGCGCTAGTGGGAGTGACTTCGAGTGTCGGGTAAGCATCTGCGGTGCCTGTATTGTTGACCACCTCTGTGTCACCGGTAGCCGTGATGGTCCAGGTTTGACCAGTTTCCGATGTGGACCTCCAGCGCGGATTCCCATCCACGAGAATGTCAACCCAAAATCCCTGGTAGGTGATAGGCACAAGGCGACTGCAGAGCCCGGTTATGTAGCGCGAATCTGACCCGTCTTCGTCTTTGATGACGAGGTTCGCGAGCTGCTCGCTTGACGGATCGAACCAGTTTATGAGATTGTCGCGAGCAGTCCGCACATCACTCGCGACAATCTTGATCCACATTCTGATCAAGCCCTCTTCGCGCCTCACGCCTGTGATAGCAGGCCAATTCTGAGTGCGCTCGACCATCTGGATGGACACCTTCGGAAGCCCCCAGGGGTCACCAGGCAATGCAATCCCTGCTTCATAGTTTGTGCCGTCGTTGATTTGGTGCCCGTCCCAGCTATATGGTACGAGGTCTCTGTATGCCACTAATAACTCCTTGCTAGGCCTTGCAGTTCTTTCATAAGAGACTCGCCGTCCTTGACGCCAGGCAAGATGATGTCCCCATGGAACTCGAGATGGGTCGAGGGACCATCATCGTCTCTCTGACGAGGACGGGCTGCTGTCCCAATCATATTCAACTTGTCAGGCGACAGGCCCGAGAGGGCATTCATTGCGCCTTTCATTTCTCGCAGTACCCCGCTCAGTCCAGACACAATACCAGTCCTGACCCCTTCCATAATTGGCGCGCCAATTGTCTGCGCTGCAACCTTTGAAGGAGAAGAGATACCCATCTCTACACGCGCCGCGTTCATTGCGTCTTTCACGGCACTAACGATAGCCTTAGCAAGTGCGCTTGCCCTGCTCTCGACCCCGCGAATCATCCCATTGATTGACGATCGCCCTACTTTTTCCCAGTCCGGTCGCATGTATTGGCCGATGATGTTGGTTGTGGCTGCGTTTATAGTTTTACCAGCCGTTCTTCCGAAACTCTCCCACAAGCCTATCAGCGCGCCAGTGATGCCTAGCGTATTGATGTATAGCTTATAGATGAATCCAGCGTAGCCCGTGAATATTTCCTGGTGCATCGCGCTGAACGTATCGGTCACCGTGTCCTGGTAGTGCTTCCACAGACCGATGAATATCTCGGTCGCCTTTTCCATCAAGTTGGCAATCTTTTCAATCAAGAGATCGAAACTAGCTATGACGGTCTTGGTGCCCTCTTTGATTGACTCAATCATCTCTTCCAGGCTGCGCTCGGTGACGCCAGCTAGGTCGAGCTCGTCTTCTACGCCATTGATTGTGCGCCTTGCGGCACCTGCGATGTCCTCGCCGCCTTTTCTAAAGACCGTGCGAACTTGCGCAAGACCCGTCTTCGCTGCTTCCTCGGCCTCGGATGCCAAGACCCTAACTCCATTCACGATCACCCATGTCGCTTCGTCGGCGATGTCCTTGGTGGCAGTTGCAACTTCTCTGCCAGCCTCTTTCACAGCCGCTGCGATAGTCGTATACGCATCTCCCATAGCCTCGGCTGCTTCTGATGCGAGCACCCTTACTCCACCCATCAGCACCCACTTTACATCTTCCGTGACCTTTTTGGTAGCGCCTATGACCTCTGATCCTGTCTTTGTTATGGCAGTGGCAATGTCTGTGTATACTTCTTTGTATGCTTCCTCAGCCTCAGATGCCAGAACCCTGACACCGCCCATCAGCACCCACTTTACATCTTCTGTTACTTTCTTTGTGGCCGACACAACCTTGGTGCCCGCTTCAGTCGTGACGTCGCTGATGGTCTTGTATGCCTTCTTGATCGTTTCGGAACCGGCCGCTCCTACCTCCTTGAAGCCCTCTTCTACAGTAACGAGCATTCTCTGCGCCGCTCGCTCTGCAGCCCACTTGAGCAACTTCCCGCCTGTGTTATCAACTAAAGTGGCTATGTGATCGAAAACCTTTTCTACGGTCTTGATGACTGCACCAACATGCGTCTCTGCGCCCCCGCCAACGCCAAGCATCATGCCCTCACCAATGGGAGAGCCGACCTCGGCGGCCGCAACAGTGGAAGGAGATTGGATACCGGCCGCTTTCTTCGCGGCCGCGATTGCTCTCTTGACAATGGCCCCTGCTTTCTTCTTGATGGCGTCTACTTTGGCCCACATGCCTTTGATGATGCCCTTGATCAAGTCCTTACCCAGGCCTTCCCAATCTGTTTCCGTGAAGGCCTTCTTAACCTTCTCGATCAGCTTCTCAGCTTTCTTGATGACTTTAGCCTTGAGTTGCTCCCACTTCCTTATGATGGCTTCCTTGAGTTTTCTGACCAAGGTCTCGAGCCTGTACTTGAATAGCGCCCACTTGATTTTAAGGCTATAGAGAAGGGCCTGCGTAGTTGCTTTTACGTTAGCTTTGAATTTGATCCATTCCAGCTGAACCGTGGAGATGAGCGTCTGCACGCTCTCCACCACGGCCAGGCGAATCTCCTCCCATAGACCAGTCACAAAGGTTTGGGTTGCGGTCCACAGCGTTGTGAACCAAGTATCGAAGGCGCTCCAAGCAGTCTCTAGTGCGGTGATGAGTGTGGTCACGGTGGTCTCGACACTTGTCTTTGTGTCTTCCCATAGTGTGGTAAAGAAGTCCTTGAAGATTGTCCACACCTCCGTCAGCCAATCGACAAACGCCTGCCAGGTATCTTCCATCCATGTCTTGATATTGCCTACGAGAGTTTCCCACCACAGTTCGATGCCCTCCCACAGTTCGACAAAGAAAGTCTTGAATCCCTCCCAAGTCTCTTCTAGCCAGGTTACAAAGACGTCGATCGCGTTGGTAACCCACACAACAATCTTATCCCACAGATCGGTAAAGAACTCCTTAAAGTCGAATGAACTATCAGTAAGATAGTTGTATAGTCCCACAAAGAAACTGATAACGCCCGTCACAAATCCGACAACAAGGCCAGATACAAACAAGAACAGCGTGGTGAATATGCCGACCATGGTAACAAAGAGCCCCTCGACAAGTTGCATTAAGCCCTCGACCAGGCCCGAGAATGATTCCTTGATTTTATCACCATCAAGCGTAAAGATGCCAACGAGCAGATTGAACAAGCTCCTCACGATAAGCAAGATGGCATTCACAACCATTGCTATGCCGTTCCGGAGTATGAACCAGGCATTAGTCGCCCAGCTTACCGCCTTGGCGAGACCGGCGAGGACGCCAATCACGATTCCCATGGCCACAGTCACAATTGACCCTATCACGATAGCAACGGTTGTTATGACAGTCTTCAGTGTATTCCAAATCTTCTCCCAGTCCACGCCCATCCCGCCCATAGTCGAGCGCATCCGCCCTATGGCTGCCTTGAGTGGCAGCCACACCTGGGTCAGAAACACACCGATGAACACCACCGCCACAGCCTTGATTCGCTCCCATACGGACTTGAATGTGGCAAGCATCTCGGGCCAGTTCACTTTCCACCAGGTAGAGAATTGCTGAAAGATTGGAACCAGTTTTTCCTGGAACCAAGTACTCACGGCCTGAATCGCTGGGAGCAACACGGTGCTCCAGGCATTGGCAATGAACGTTATGGCTGTGCTTAGAGCAGGGAAGATGTCCTCTGCTATCATAGCCATAACAGGTATGACCTTCTCTTGGATGAATGTAGCGACAGCCGTGAACGCAGGGATGAGATAGTCATTAAATACCGTCGCAACCAACTGGATAACAGGCGGCAGCCTCTCGGCCAGCCAGTTGAACAGATTCCCCAGGAGCGGGCCAAGGACCGTGCTGTAGTAGATTGAGAAGGTTTCGATTGCCACTTTCAAATAATCCCAGTACCCAGCAAACACGGACATGACGGTGCCGCCCTCGCCACCCAAGGCAGAGAAGAGATTCTTTATTGCAGGGAGAATGTCGTTCTTGATCGTTCCCCATACAGTTGCAATAGCTGGCTGCAAGGTGTCTGTCCAAGCCGACGACAAGAACGCAATGGCGATAGGGATACTGGTCTTGAGCCAACCAAATAGTTTGCCAAGAATGGGCAGTAGTTTCTTTGCAATCGGCCCAATCGTTCCCTTGATTGCTGGGATGAATTTGCTAGAGATGGCAGCGGGGAGCTTGTCCCTAAAAAAGACAATTGCTTTTGCGAGCCAGACGGTCAATTTCGCGGCCGTCCCACCCTTGACGCCCAAGCCCTCGATCGCGGTTCTGATCTTTGTGATCCAATTCTCGCCACCGGTGAAGGCAGTGACCAGCGCTCCCATTATGCCAGCCAGGCCACCAAGACCAGCCTGCAGCGCAGGGACAGCCCTGGAGATGAGCGGCTCGATTGCCCATAGAATTTCCTGGAACGCAGGCAAGACGCCTTTCATGATCGAGATGCCTGCCGCCTCCAGCTTGCCTTCGAAGGCTTCCCATGCACCAGACAGGGTTTTCATTCTGGCTTCTGAGTACTCGGCTGTGCCAGCAGCATTGGCAATACCGGACGCCATTTTGTCCCAGCCTTCGGCGCCAGCTTTCAAGAGAGGGAGCAGGGCTTTCTGGCCATGGACACCGGCCAGGTTCTTGATCACAAAGTCTTGCTGCTTCTCTGTGAGGCCGGCCAGCTTGGGGCCCATCTCATCAATCACATCACGAAGTGGCCGCATGTTACCCTCTGCATCGTAAAGCCCCATCTCTAGCAGCTTCCATGCTTTCTTCGACTTTGCTGTGTCTCGAATCATGTAGTTAAGCATGGAGCGCAGAGCCGTACCGGCTTTCGTGCCCTTGATACCAGCATTCGCCATGAGACCAAGGGATGTGTTCACCTCAGAAATGCTCATGCGGAAAGCAGAAGCCATTGGGCCAGCTTGAATGAGAGATGCTTGGAGGTCTTTTACCGACGCAGTGGATGCGTCCGCGCCACGAACCAATTCGTCCAGGGCATCAGTGAAGAAGGTACTCTTGTCCTTGCCGGTCTTTTCCATCTCGTGGCCAAAGTTGGCAAGCATGGAAATTCCGAGCTCGGACGCCTTGACCATGTCGAGCTCGGAGGCTGCGGCGGTGCGAATGGCAGCACCAAGCGCACCGCCAAGCGGTATCCCGTCATTCATGTATCCGTTCAGGTCACCAAGGGATGTGCTGGAATCAATGCCGGCTCGCGCAAGCTCAAGCATCGCCTCGGCTGCGCCAGAGGATGTAACGCCAAGCAGCCGAGTATCTGCACCCACTTTCATTGCGATCTCTCGCAATTCTTCAGTGTCTTTACCCCAACTGCGAGCAGACACGCCAAGGACAGCGGTCGTTTGCTCAAACTCCCCAGCCATGTCGAGCGCTTTGGAGCCGAGCTTCTTCATGTTGTTCAAAGCATCATGCATGAGCGAGCCGGCCAGGGTGCCGAGAGCAGTCGTGACTATTCCACCGAGGCCGCTGAATGCATCCCCGACACCACGGACATCTCTCTCGGCAGCCGCACCGCCGACTGTTTTAAGGACTAGCTCAACTATGCTGGCCATTCACCCTCTTGTTGTCTGCCCATTCCAGATCGAGTATTTCTTTCGCTGTTACTTTCTCGTCCCTGGACAGGCCCTTCATTCCGCCATGGTCACGGAATTTCGCCATGACCTCATAGATGTTTTGCAGCGCCGCGAACCGAATCATTACGCAGGCGTCTTGCTCAAAAGCATCTCCGGGATTGATGCCCAGGCCAAATCTCTCGACCAGCAACGCTTCGATCAACTCGTTTGGGGGTCCGCCCTTGCCGTCAACATACCTCGAGACGGCAAGTTTTATTGGTTTGGGACGTTCGCCCCATCCATGATGTGATCTTGCATGAACGCCAGGAAGTCATTGTCGAACGACCACATAGCTTCCAGGGCTGCAGCGCGATTGTGCCGGGGGGAGGGAAGGCGAATGTAGTTCCCCTTCTCGTCGAGTTCTTCGCTGGTCAACGTCCAGTCGTGGACCTGGGAAAAGACAGCGTCAATCAAGAGCCCGAGGATTTCAACGCTGCGCTCAACGGCTTCGGCGGAGGCACTATCGTCCTCTTCGCCGGCGGCAGAGGCCGCTTCCTCCTCTGCCTGGTTCATCTCTTGTAGCTCGGCCTGCATAGACCGAATGCGGGAGAGCGTGCGCATCACGCCCATCTTTACACCCCGGCGGAAAAAGATAGACTCGCCGGCATATGGGTAATGCTTGGTCCCCTCGTCGTCGACCACGACAAACTCTTTGCAGTCGACCTCGATGGTTGGAACGTACTTGCGCAGGTTTTTGTTTTGCGCCTTGGTCATAGGATTCCTCCGTGTATGAAGGGAGGGGAAGACCCCCTCCCAGTTGTTGGTGACTAGACTATGAGGTCCAGCCCGTGAACGTTGGCGTGCCGTCACCGATGTATTCTGCCGAGTCGGTGATCGCGCCATCCATCGAGCCCTCTCGGGTGTTCGATCCGAACAGAGCATTGCCGGACACGTAGGTCGTGGCATCGCTCTCGTCGGGGTAAATCAAGATGGGTAGCTTGGTGTCACCAGTGACAGCGGTGTGCAAGACCTTTGTGTCCTGATCGTGCCAGGCGTCAATACTGCCGCCCCACGATCGCATTCCGGCGAGGATGCTTTGCCAGTCGTCGCCAAACGCAGAAAGCTCGATGATATCATGGGTGATTTCGAGCGACCATGCGTTAGCTCCGCTGATCTGAGAGCCGTTGATGTACAGCAGGGAGTTCTTCCCGGCCTTCGGGGTGATTTGTGCAATTGGCATTTGTGCCTCCTAGATATTGCTCTAGCGCAGGAACGATAATGTCCCTGCACCTGTCTAGGAATGAGCACTTGGCCACTCTGAGACGAGCCGCCGCTGCCATTTCCTCTCGTTCGTTTTCATGCAAAAGATAGTAGTTCGCTTTCGCGATCAAGTCCTTTGCATCGTGGTACACTGCAACTGTGTCGCCAAACACATCGCGCAACTCGGGGCGATAGTCAGAAAGCTGAAACGCCCCACACACCGCGATCTCAAAAGCCCTTGGGCCGAGTGAATACGGAAGGGTTTTGATCATGCCCCCGCCGTGCGCCTCCTGCCTGTGGTGATTGATAGCGATCTTGGTGCAGTTGTACCGAATCGCCATCTCGCGGTTGTCGACCAGGTTGCCGTCGACCATCTTGTCCTGCTCGACTGAGAACCTGGCGCCAGTGATCTTGACGTTGTACCCGCGCAACTTTCTCGTAGCCTTGACCTGGTCCAAGAGCTCGCGCCGGCCGTTCCACAACGTGCCGTGGAAAAAGATGTCCGATCCAAACTGCCGACGAAGGCCATCGTCCAGGGGCATCACCTTGTGCTGCCTCGGATTGTACGAGTGGGGGAGATACACAACTGGCGTCCTGTTGTTCACTGTCGAGAGAATCTCTGGTAAAGTGTGTGCGCTGATTTTCTCGTTTGTGAAGACAAGGCGCGCCAGGGATTTGTGTATCATCCCCGCCTGCATTGTATCAGCATAAGGCGATTCTGTCAAGATTATAGCAACAGGAATGCCAAGGGCGTATAGAGAGAGATATGCACGTAGGTGAAACGATATGCCCATAACAACAAGGGCAACGTCAGGAGCAAACTCGACGGCCTCGGCAATGGCCATGCGACTGGCCCACATGCTGGCCAAGGGTTTGTAAGGGCCTCCGAGCGCATGGCCCCGCCTCTCCCAATCAGAGAAAGTTTTGGTGAACATGCTGTAGTAGCTGTGGTGGGGGAACGGGAGTACGTCATGGCCGAGCTCGGTCAGGGCGTCCTCTACACCGCAGGCCACGTCGTACGGGCTCCAGGTTGCGCCGGGATAGATAAGTAGGATTTTCACAATTCCTCCGTGTAGCCAAGGACGTAGGTTGGGCAGATCGCCTGGCTTAGTGGTTCTATGTCTCCGTTTGGATTCATGGCCCACTTGGGGCCAGGCAACATAGACTCAATTCCCAATACGGTGTACGGTCTGACGCGATATGCCGATGCGTCATTGACTGGCATGGACCAGACCAACGGCAGAGCATCTCTTACGACACGCAGTGGATCGTTGAGATGTTCAAGAACCTCGAATGCTACATAGACATCTGCAGTGTGAAGCAAGGCGCCCCTGGTCGCAGACTCTAGGTCCATCGCAATGAACCCCAGATTGGGGGCCGCCGAGAAGCTGTCTCTCGCTGCCTGGATAGCCTCGGCCGATCGGTCCACTCCAATGACCTGCTTCGCTATCCATGAAATCATGAATGATCCATACCCTGCACCGCAGCCAATGTCAATCACGCTCTTGTTCCACAAGAACCGCAAAGACCAGTTGTAGCGAGCGATGTGTGGTAAGGCTATCTGTCGACCGGCGCTAAGTGCCCAAGGGATGTAACGTTCTCCGGTGTATGGGATCATTATTCGTCGCCCTCGTCATCGTCCTCAATCTCGGGCGCCACGTCTTCTTGCTGCTCGGCCAGCACCTTGTAGCCAGGGACGGGGTCCACAGGGACAGGCAGGAAGAGGGCGTCAAATTCCTCTCGCGTCACCGTGTGGAGCTCGAGCGACTGGTCCACGTCACGCGCTCGACGCACCTCGTATAAGACACCATAGTCATCGACGAGCCAGAAGGCCGGCTCGTCGGCAAGTTTTACATAATAGCTCATGTGAACATACTCTCAATTCTGAGCACGATCTTGGCATAATGCACCAAGTCTGCGCCCCATTGGGTGAGGCTAAAGTCTTCCAGCACAGCCCCTTGGTTTCTCCAGTAATCGCCGTTAAGCGTGGCGTCTGTATCTAATTCCTCCATCACATCCAGCACAACCACCTTGGCAGGGGTCTCAGTGTCGTCGTCATCGTTGAGATGAAAGATGCCCTCGATGGTATACTCAAAGGTGCGCTGCCATCCATGAACATTGTTCCCATGCTGCGAGATGCGGACCTCTTCCACGTCTGGAATAGCTGAAAGCGACACGGTCCAGAACCGCATCACCTTTGACCCACCAATAGTTGTTACTGTGATCGAGCGGTGGTCTGCCGTGAGTGCCCCCCACCGCTCGCGATCGTAGACGAGGCCGATGTTGGACACACTCTCTAGCACAGTCTTGATCCGCGCGATCAGAGTAATTTCTGCCGTAGACAGATCGCTCATATGATGGGCCCTCTCCACGTGCGCTGCAGCGTAGCATCAGCAGGGATACCGATAGAGACTGTCACCCCGGCCGCGTTCTGGTACTCGCCTATGCCCACGTGCTGCTCGTAGATTTTGAGATACTCTTCCGACCGCCTGGCATACTCAACCGACTTGGTGCGCATATTGGATAGGGACGATCCAATATGCGTGTCGCCGATGGACGAGTAGTATGCAGCGATGTTGGTGCAGCAGAACGATGCGCCGAGTGAGCTTACAGCATAGAAGTCTTCCTGGTCGATATTGACCTGAATGATCTTCGCGGTAAAATTGTCTTCGTCTGTTACGGCAGAGACTTGATGCGTAGCAGTGCGCATCGTTGAGACAGCAGCCCAGGTCCCGCTTCGATTTATGACGTAGTCATCCACCGAGAGACCATGCCCTACCTGCGCGACGTCCGTTGTGGTAGACGATACAGACCAAACATACGGCATTGTATAGGTGATGCGCATGGCTTGCGTAGCAGCGGGCTCGTGATTGGGAAGATAGAGATAGCGAGTTGACTCAAGGCGATAGTTGTCGTCCCAGTCTTGCAGATCGAGATCGGTTGGAACTTCCGAAGACGCGATCGTCGGCGCCGGAAACTGAATGCGCGTGACACGACTGATGCCAGTCACGAAACTGGCCAGCAGGGATAGATCGTAGTATCTGGTGCCGTTACCGGACAGGTCCTCGGTGTAATAGTCCGGGCTGTCTTTGGAGAACTTCGAGAGCGCTTGTTTTACCATTCGCTCTCGAGCCAGCTGAATCATCTCCGTGTCCTTGATGTCGACTGCGCCGTCCATGACATCAAGGAACTCGCTGAGAAGATAGGTCATTATGCCTCCAGGGAGATGGTGCGGACGACGTCGTTCTCCGGCCACTCACTGTTTGGAAGAAGCGCATACAGGGCCAGCTTTGCCTCGTAGGCGTCGATCAGCCCCATGTCTCGAATTGTGTTAGCCATGTAGGTCAACACCTGGCCAGACGTACTGGCCTGGGCGACAGCAGTGCCTGGGATATCCAAGGAGAAATGCCCCTGGGGAATCAAGATCCAGGCCTCCGGGTCGCCTCCTTGGCTGTGTTCAACAAAGGTATCGAAACGGATGATGCCGCGTCGAGAGATTTCTGGTTCTGATGGGATTCTGAATCTGTAGTCGCCTTGTGCCATGTGTTCCTCCTTATGGGGCGCTGATCACGCCGTCAAATTCTGTGTTTGGTGTAGCGCCGCTGCCGAAATAGGCGTCGGCTGTAAAATCGGTCGCAAATCCCACAAGGCCGGCGACCGTGCATACAGTTGCCCCGTCTCGCTTGACCTGGATATTGCTGCCGTTGTTGATGACCTCGATCAATACTTCTGTGTCCGCCGCCCACGCTGTAGCGTCGGTATCTGTGACCTCACCCGCGCCGTTCTGGTTTACCGCCAGCGTGAGCAGGTTCGTCGTGCGAACCAGTCTCAAATAGTTGTTGGCGTCCTCGGTCAGATCAAGCAGATACTCGGATGCTTGGCCGAACCCCTGCGCCAATGCCAGCGAATGCCGTGGCGTAGCCTTGAACTTGATCTCCCCCGACCGCGCTTTCATTTTGTGCGCTGTGGCGGGTACTGTGGCGCTGTCTCTGCCGTCTACGCGGATGCCGGTGCCCTCTAGGGAATTAGCTTCTGAAGCTGGCACCACGGTTAGGCTAACCGCTGTATCTGAAATCGCGGCCACATCATCAATGTACCGCGCTCCTGCCGCCCCCGCATCCGCCATAATGTAAAGAGACGGGTTTGCAGCAATGACCCTGAACTCTGCTTCCGTCAATGACCATCCTGCCGTATGTGGTGTTGCTACTGTAAATGCCGTCGTGGACGACTGAACAACCATCTGTGTGGCATCCAGCCCGCCGATGGTAAATCCCGCCGACCCGTCCCCGTATGACCAAACAGACACGTGAATGTAGGCACCAATAGCTGCCGTTATCTGTTGACGAATGCCCTCGCCAGATGCGCCTACAGCAAATTCTAGCGACTGAGCGCCCGAGTGGATAATTGCTGCTTCTGCCAAGGTATCACCAGCGTCCAGGTCCACATTGGTCCAGCCCGTTGGAATGTACGGGTTGCCTGCCCCAGCTTCCATGTCGCCTTGTACGAGCGCCGATTCAAGACACTCTACCAAGTGCGCGGTTTCCACACCAAGACTGTTCCGGTTCGTGATCCGCACTTCATACGGCGTGGTCGCCGCAGTCCGTCTGACAATCGGCTCATTGAACACCCAGCCCGCGTAGGGCACGATGTAGAACACGTCGTTGGTATCCCAGTCATTATCCGTGCCCCCGGCCAACACGCCCGTGATGGTATCCTGGTTCGTGCCGCCTACTGCGGTGATCGTGGTCGAGCTTCCATCCGTCACATTGTACAGCGCCGCGCCGATCAGTGACGCCGGGAACACCTCGCCCGCAACGGTCAAGGTCGCGGCGTTGTTTGCCCCGCTGTGGACACCTGTCAGCGGCGGCGCGTCAAAGTCTACCAGCGACGCCGCGCCTGTGACATCGTACAGCGTGATCCTCGGCCATGCTCTAGGCGAGTAGTTGAGCGGCACACGGAACACATAGTCCGTGGATGCGACCAGGGTCATCGGGATGTAGATACCGTCGTTGGCGCCGTCGCTGCCGACGTTGTAGCCCTGGTTGTAAATCTGCGCGCCCGGTTCGTCCACGCTCAAGTCGGGCGTGGAGTTCCAGACATAATTGCTCAACGTGACATCATTGCCGCCAACAGCGCCGTCGGCTATCGTTGCACCTGCTCCCTCAGAATAGTCAATCTGCCAAACAGAATTGGCATCAGGCAAAGCAGGAGGCGTAGTGCGCGCCTCTGGCACAAATGCTTTTCCGGCTGTGTAACGCAAAGAGTCAGAAAGACGTGCCCAACCGCCCAGGCGACCATCAAATTCTTTGTCATCGGCGGCGGAAGCGCCCAACTTCATGGAGTTTCCAACATCTGTTACGGCTGCCCCGCTGCCCGCGTTGAACGCATAATAAGAGGAAACCGGCACGCCATCTATCCACAGATAGATGTTGGTAGCAGCTGGCAAATTCGCCCCATCAAATTGCGCCACTACGTGATGCCATTTGCCATCCGGTCGTAATTCTTGTGGACCGGATGCGCTCTCGGCCCGAATAGTCCCACATCTTGCCATTGCCCATAGCCCACGAACAGGGTTAAGTCGAAGAAACCAACCGCCAGGGGTGCTTTTATTCAGAATGAAACCCTCGGTACTGTCTCCCCAGCTGTCGGGACTTATCCAAGCCTCCCACGTGAACGCTCCCGCATGTAAGTCCTGAATTTCTGCCGCATCAGCCACCACGCCCTTGGTCGTCGCCCCATCGAAAGACACCGACTGCGGCACAACCGGCGTGCCGACGACGGCCCAAATCGAGGACCAGGTGCCGGAGGTGATGGTGCCGTCGTTGGCAGGCGTCGTGACACGCGCCGTGACCGTCGCACCTGTGCCCTCGTCGCCCCACCAGGTTTCTATGAGGTTGCCAGGGCCAGCGGCAGTCGGCGCTCGTGGGGCGATGAAGTCGGTGCCAGCAATCAGATGATCGTTGTCCCAAATCTCTACCCACGCGATCCCGCCAATCCAGTACCAATTGCCCGCGGTGACGAAACGCCCCCAATACAGATCACGAGCCGCGTCAGCCTGATATGCACCTACGCCAGCATTGGCCGCGCCCCATATACCATCAAGCGCCACGCGCGCCGTCTGCGTAGCGTCGATGTAGTACCCTGTCACGTGATGCCACTTGCCATCCGGAACATACGTCCCGCTGTGAGCGACCGCTTCAGTAGTCGCCAATTCTACCTTAAACGTGAACCGATCGTTGTCCTTGTCGTAGTAGAGAATGTAGCCATCCGCGCCCACGTTGCCCTTCTGGACAATAACGGCCCCTGTGTTGGCCGGGTCAGCATCCAACCGTACTTGAGCACTGATCGTGATAATCCCGCCACTCGGAATGTCATCCAGCGTAGCACCAGACCCACAGTTAATGTCCGTGCTTGACCCATCAAACTCCACCGCATAGTCCGTCCCCGGCAGCCCCCCGTCATCGACAAACGGCACGTCGATCAACTCAGAGCCGTGCGGATGCGACCAGGCTTGCCCCGTGGTGGCAAGAGGGCCTTCTGTTTGGTCAGTGGGAAGGAAAAAAGTAATATCATATGATCCTACGATTGTGCTTACGTCCGCCCCCGCGCCCGCTGCATAGATCGCATTCACGATGTCAATTGGACCGGTTGCGTCGAACCACATTGCAGTGCCGTAGGCGCCGTCGTACCAAACCACACGGGAACATACGAACCCCTCAATATTCGCGTCTGCTGCAAGCGTCGGCTTGGAGCCAACATAGATCGCCGCATCCGGCGCAGACGCGGTTGGCTGCGTCGTCACACTGTAAGTGTGCGCGTCATTGAGCGACCAGCGCGCATAGTTGGTTCTGTCAATCGTGTTCTTTGTGTCGTAGGAAAAGACGATATGATAGGTTGTCCCAGCCGTCCACGCTGCGGTGCTAGGGCCGGTGAATGTTTGCCCGCCGATGACGGCTACAAGCGCGTTGCCTGTGCTCTTGTATACCCGATAGTTGGCCGACGCATAGGCAATATTGTGCTCTATGCTATCGTTGCCCGCCCATTCAGGCTTGCACCAAAAGGAGATTGCGCCCTGGTACGGGTCAAAATTGCTGTAGAAATACTCCGTCTGATTCCCCAGCAGGTCACCCCGCGGGAAACTCACCACATCTGGCGTGCCCGAGCCATCCCAGTCGCCCTGGAAAATTGGCGCAGCGTCAAACGCGGCTTGACCAGCACGCACAGCCATAGCCGGAGTGAAGGTGATGTCGTCCAATGAAAATCCATAGACAAAGTCGGCTTCGTCCAGGTGTCTCCTGCGATCGTAGTAATAGAGCATCTAGCTGTACCGTCTGTACCAGGCGTTGACCTGCAGCACCTCGTCATCACCGGCACCATCGTTCAAATCCGTGCTGTCCTCGTGATACCACACAAAGTACACGTTTTCGACGTTGTGGAATGGAACCAGTTGATTGGCAATATACGCGACGCCGCCGTTAGCGTCGGTGACCCAATCGCTCACGTCCACGTCAACATACCCGATCACGGTCGCCCACTCTGCCGCCGTTAGCGCTGTATCCCCAACTGCCACCGCAGGATCAGCATCAAGGATCAACAGCTTCCCGGCGCTGTCCTGCACAGCCCCGCCGCCACTCTCTGTCGCAATGAATACAAACGACAGAAACTCACCACTCGCTGGCTGCGGCCCTGGCGACACGTCAACTTCTACTGAACCACCAAAGTCACTGGTGTTCACTTCCTCGTCCGCGCCCACGAGCTCAATGACATCCGTCTCGCGAATAGCATCAAATGGCATACTCAGCATGTTTGTCTCCTATACGAAAACGGGGGAGGGAGAGACCCCTCCCCCGCAGATTGCGTAATGCGCGATCTAGCCGGTGACTTCTCCGACCAGTACCCACAGTACAACGTACACCACGACGGCCGCTTCGATATCGTTCACGTCGAACGAGATTTCGCTGCCGGCCGCGATCTCGATTGGTGCATTTGAGCCACCGGTGTGGACACTCGCCCACTCGCCAGGCGCCTCCTTGTCTGCAATGTCCAGAGCGGTGATGATTTCTACACCATCGTCCAGGACATCCAGGTCGGCGCCAGCGTCATCCGTGCCCACGCTCCCCGTCACGTGAACCAGCGTACAGTTGAACGGGACCGGGATGTAGCACTCATTGTCGCCTACGGCGCCAGCGTTATCCGGGTCCACAAGCGTGATAGATAGGGTCACAAGCCGTCTGTTCATGGCCCTACCCTACCACTTCGCCGGTGAGCAGCCACAGCACAACCTGCATGACGTTGGCGTTTGCAGCACCATTGGCATCGAACGAGATTTCACTGCCGGCCGCAATTCGCACGGGAGTGTTTGATCCCCCCGTGTGAGTACTCGCCCACTCGCCAGGGACATCCGCATCCGCGGCACTCAATGCCGTGACGATCGCGCTGCCGTCATCGTGGACGTCCAGTGTAAAACCCGAGTCATCCTCGCGAGCACTGGCAGTAACGTGGACCAGTGTGCAGTTGAACGGGATTGGAATATAGCATTCCAGGTCACCAAGGCCCGCACCCTCGGTCGGATTGACCAGGGTGACAGACAGAGTAACCAAGCGCTCGTTGCTCATTTTGTTTCTCCTTCCCAGGGGCCGTAACCCCTGGGATTATAGTCTATTGCCGTTGCGAACTGACAAACAGATAGTCGATGTCTGCGATGACAGAACCGGCCGCGTTGGTGTCCACTACGGCAAAGGGCGTCAGCGGATCGGTGACTGTGATCGCGTTTGCGGTCAAAGACTTGACCAGCGTGCCGTCGATGTAGAACCGGGCGTCTGCGCCGGCGATGTCGACCTCGATGCGCAAAACCTGATCTGTATCGGCCACGATGGCTACACCCGTCGCGCCCTGGCCCGTAGCGTCCGTGTCACCCGCTACACCCAAAGCAAACCA
>Ga0233437_1001064_pt1 | contig 53518 bp, 56 predicted proteins | sample SI_122_August201_FD_182714 | JGI IMG/M metagenome (GOLD analysis project Ga0233437, IMG submission 182714) | Seawater microbial communities from Saanich Inlet, British Columbia, Canada - SI_122_August2016_200_MG | ecosystem: Environmental > Aquatic > Marine > Inlet | place: Canada: British...
ATAAAGATTCAATTGTGGTAAAAGTGCCGCTACTAGTAAATTTGTGGATTCCGTACCCACCAACTTCTGTGTAAGTACCACCTGTAGCTTTGGCAGCAGCATAGACTTGAACGGGAGAAATCAAAAAAGAAACCAGTGGTACTAGTAAAGATAAGATGAGTTTTTGTGATTTTTTGGTGATTATGTTCATAAGTTTTGCTATTCCATAAAGGAACTGGACTATACATAGTCCTACCTGTAATCATACTAGCAAAAAGCACGCCGAAGTGGAAGCGATAGCATAGGTGAGAAAAAATGTGAGTCCGCCCGCTAGGAGAGCTCAGCGGTGTGACCCCACGTTTAAATATCTCGAACACCTTACTAGATTTATCAGTGGTAAATATTAAAGAATTGATGAGTTTATATAATTAAATTTTAAACTAGTTCAAAATTTAATTCCTGGAATTATTAGGTTTGTGGTACTTTTATATTTTTGATATTCCTTATTATCTTTATATCTTTCATCATATTTTTTCTCTAAAGTTGGTACTCCGGTTACAAATAATAAAATAAAAGTAATAAAAATTGGACCAGTAACAGTTAGCCAGTATATTCCCGACAAAAATGGAACTGTAAAAATAAATATTCCCCACCAACACAACATTTCTCCAAAATAATTAGGATGTCTTGAATACTTCCATATTCCTGATTGAATCCACCTGCCCTTATTTTTTGGATCATTTTTAAATTTAAACTTTTGCATATCTGCAATTGTTTCAGTAGTAATTCCAATCAACCAAATAATTGAGCCAATTATCATTAATAAGTTTATTGGGCTATCCGTTTTAAAATTATTAAGATATGTACTTGGTAGGCTGATTACCCACACAGCAATTGCTTGAAAAAACCAAAATTTAGAAAATTTAAGAAAATTTTCTCTAATACCGTCAAATCTCTTATCTCTTTTTATTTTAATTATTCTAATAAATAAATATCCAGAAAGTCTAACGCCCCAAATAAATATCATTAATGAAACTAATAGTTGATATGAAAAGAAAGTACCATTTTTTAATAATGCACAAGCCGCCAAAATAATAAATGTGAATCCATAAGACAAGTCAGTGACTTTATCAGTTTTAAAAAGAGAAGCATAAGAAAAAAATATCAGTTGAACAAAGAAACTTAAGAATAAAGTTGATAATATTAGATTATTTTGCATATATCTACATATTTAGAAGCCAGATTGAAAAATTAAGCAAAGAAGCAAAGCTGACCCAGGCTAAATATGGTATTAATAAATATGAGGCGGTCTTATTAATTTTCCAAAATTTTCTAATCAAACAAGCAATCATTGTCCAAAGAACAATTATAATTACAAAAGCCATGCCAAGATTTTGCAATCCAAAGAAAACAATAGACCAGAGTGAGTTGAAAATCAGGTGAATAAAGAATAATTGCACAGGTTCTTTAATCTTTTTCTTTTGATAACCTTTAGACCAAACTAGATATAGTGAAATACCCATTAAGGTATAAAGTGTTGTCCAGACAGGACCAAAAACCCAGCTAGGTGGATTAAAACTTGGTTTAGCTAATTGAGCATACCAACCAGGTATGGCTGGAGTGGTGAAAAATGCTCCAATAAAACCTGCTAATTGTGAAATAAATATTGATATAAATAGTAATTTTGGATTTTTTATTTTCATATATTCTTTATAATTTTTCTTACTCATACCTCAAGGCATATCAGTGCCTGAATCAAACTTAAATACTTTACCTGTTGGACAATAGAAACGTGGCGTTGTAAATGACTCCACCAGCTTCGTCTTCAAACCAAGTGTGGATGAAGTTTACTAAGTTATATCGTGACCTTGGACAGGCATAAGAAATACACCCAACTATCTCTCACTAAGGTTTAGAACACACTAATCATAGCTCCTACTGTTTTAAGCAGCATACTCATATATATAAGTCTCGAAAAGAAATGGGCTAAGATGAGGTACTAGTAGTTATTTTCAATTTTAGTAAGATCATATTCAGAGTCTCCTGGTAAGAGCTCTCCCTCATAGCTCAAGTCTAGAGTGACAATATTCTCTGGTGAAATAGTTACTCCTACTGCTTTAGCAGCTCCATACTCGTGCAAAACGATCCAGTCTTTTTTAGACAAAAGATAAGCATACAACGTATGGTCTGCAGTTCCGTACTTCATATAATCAGCTTCCTTTATTAGTAACTGTAATTCGAAAACTGCGTATTTACCATCAGTGGAAATCACAGGTTCGGGTGAGTCTAGGCACTTTTTACTAATAACCTTATCTGTTATGTCGATAGCAACATTTTCACCTGAACTTATTTTGACATTCACCTTGCAGTCAATGGAGTAGTCAATCGATTCTATGATAATCGATTGTGGTTGTAGCAATGGGGATTTCTTTCTTAGATATTTAATTCCAATATATAGAGTAGGTAATAGTAATACAACTAACACAGTGAGTAGAGATAATTTATTTTTTGGTTCCTTCTTCATATTTGTTATTTCTATATTAATTTTTCCTATTCTTAGTCCTCAACGAATTTATTGACCTCCCACCAACCACTGCTCGTTGTCATCTATTAATTGGGCACTATGTAAACTATCAAGCGAAATAAAACTTAATAATATATACCTGTCTTTATCCAATTGATAAAGAAATACATGCACTCCAGAACCCACTTCTTCATCAGGTTCTCCCACATGTGCTACAACTTCCTGATAGCTGATCCCTAGTTCAAGAAATTCAAAGTCTTCAACTTGTCTGCTTGATAATGTTTCTGTTATCAAAGTAAGTCCCAAAACTACAACTATTATTCCTGCAAAAAATAACCAAATTACTTTAGATGTTCTCTTTTTGAATTGTTTCACTTACATAGACTATATACTTATTATTAGTAGTTAGTCAATTTAACTCCAATATCTTGATAAAGAAGTAATCGTAAATATGGACAACGCTTGTATGATATATTTGTAATATACATTGTTTATTAATAAGAATAAGAATAGTTTATGTCAATATTTAAGAGCTACCCAACTTATAAAAAAGAAGATAAAGATATTAACCCCAAAGGATTTGAGAAAGCAGTGTCTTGGTGGAGTGAGGAAAAATATTACAAGAAAGAAGATGCCATCAAGATCTTTAGTAAACTTAAATCCCGTTCAAGTCTGTTATTTATTGGATTATTTAGTTTTCTATTTGTCCTCTTATCGAGCGTGGGAGTCTGGGTGATGACCGATGTTCCTCTCTTCTATTCACCTCAAGACTTTAACCTTACATCAATCACACCTCTCGGATTTATAATATATGGAGAAACTTTCGCAAGTATTATTATGTTTATATACCTCTATCTTAGGCTCTTGAGATTTGACATGGCAAATTCCAAAATAATGTCATTCATACATCAACACAAAAAAGATGAGATGATTTCTATTCGTGAGATAGGAAAAAGAAATGATTGGCAAAAAGCTGTGTTTTACACCTTTGTCCCTGCTTTGATTTCTTGGTTGTTTTTATACTTTACAATTGGTCTCGAGATAAATGGTGTAGATCTTTGGATTCGCCCTCCGTTTAATCCATTCAACTAGGAATTAAGCTTGTCACAAGATATGTTGAGTGAACAATTGGCCAGTAACAGACCTGTTCTCAACCGTGTTAAATAATCCCTATATATCCATTAAATTGTGACCCCACAGAGAATCGAACTCTGATTGCCAGATTGAGAACCTGACGTCCTAACCGTTAGACGATGGGGCCATAATAAGCCTGTAGAGGCTATCTTAGGCATGTCTAGGGCTGATTTTACCTTTAAACCTATTGACAATCAACCAAAACTAACATAGAATACCACACTACTGTAGAAAACCTGCCCATTTTCTAAATAATATAGAATAACTAAGGAAGGTGTGACTCTCTTAAGCATAGACAGACTTGGGAAAGACTACTTTTGCAATTAATATAAATAACATGACCATAAACACAAACAAAGTCCAACTAACCCCAGACGGGTTCAGTGATCTAAACAAAGAACTAAAGAACCTTAGGGAAGAAGTTCTACCTAAAGCCATTACCCGAATTGCTTCGGCTAGAGCTTTGGGGGACCTATCTGAAAATTACGAGTACCAGTCCGCCAAGGAAGATCACTTGAGTTTAGTAAGTAGAATAGAAGAGGTAACCGAGCTTATCAACCACTGTCAGGTAATAGAGAAAAGCATCGATAATGACATGGTAGATATTGGTCACCAGGTAGAAATAACCATTAATGACTCCACCCACACCTTTACCATAGTAGGTGAGTGGGAAGCAGACCCTAGTGCTAAGAAAATCAGCCATAAATCACCTTTAGGCATAGCTCTAATAGGCAAGCAAGTAGGTGATAAAGCCGAGGTAGAAGCCCCTGTAGGTAAGATAATCTACACCATTAAGGCCATAAACTAACTGCTTACTAGCTGTTCTTACTTGGGCAGATACTAACAAAAATACAATTACTGCAAATTCTAAGGCAAGAGCAAGCTTTCATCACCATTTTTTATAATTCTATCAGTTATTTCAAACACTTTTTTGCAAACATTCTTAACCAGTCTTTTGTCATGAGAGATTAGTAGCACCGTTCCCTTGTAGTCATTCAAGAAGTTCTCCAAAGCCAAAATAGACTTAATGTCTAAGTGATTGGTAGGCTCATCTAGTAGTAGAACATCTGGATTTCTGTATAGAAACACCGCCAACTGCACTCGAGACTTCTGGCCTCCAGATAGGGTATCAATTCTAGACTTCATTGTTTGCTTGGTAAACAAAAACTTCTTCAGCACCGCTTCAGCCTGGTACTCGAACATTGGGTACTTAGCCATAAGTATCTTTAGGGGAGTCTGGGTTTGGTCCAGAGACTCAGTATGTTCTTGTGAGTAATACCCCAGATCTAAATTCACTCCAATTTCAGTCTTGCCAGCCTTAGCTTTAAGCTCTCCTAAAAGTAGCTTAATTAAGGTTGACTTCCCAGACCCATTAGGAGAAATCAAAGCCACCTTTTCTCCTACCTCCAGATGCATACTAGCTCCAGAAAAAATCGGATCTTCACCATAATCAAATTCCAGGTCCTTAACAAACACAGCCGTTTTTCTCTTCATCTTTTTCTTGTTTATCTGGCTATTCAACAGTATGCTTCCCATCTGCTTAGCTGGATCTACCACCATGTTCTCTACGTGTCTTTCCAGACGTTTCTGCATACTTCTGTAAGCCGATGCTCTCTTGCTATTGTAAGCCGCTATTCTCCCAAACTCCTTCACCAGTACTTGCAACCGTTTTTTCTCCTTAACCTGTTTTTTATACAGTCTCTCCAAATAACCTCTTTCCTGTAAGTATATCTTGGAAAACTTTTTGTATCCAAATGGGAAGGTTCTCACTCCGCCACTTTCAATTAGCCAAGTAAACTCAGTATTCATATCTAAAAAATCTCTGTCATGCGAAATCATTATTACCAGCCCAGAAAAATACTCTAAAGCGTTTGCTAGCCATTCTTTGCCATCAAAGTCTAAGTGGTTATCTGGTTCATCAAGCAATAAAATGTCATGACTCTCTCCATATATTAGTTGAGCCAATTTCTCCATTTTTTTCTGGCCTCCAGACAAGTTCTCTCTATCCATTATTTCTTGTGGCATAAATCCAATAGAGGGCTGCCCACTCCAGGCAAACTTTCCGGTAAAGTCTTCATCTACTCCTGCTAAGATCTTTAATAAACTAGACTTGCCTGAACCATTGTCTCCAATGAAGCCCACCACCCCTTTACCAGTAAACGAAAAATTTACCTTTTCTAATAAGGGTTGGTTGTACTGCTTGGTTAGGTTACTAATCTTTAGGTTAATCATAGAATTACTTCTATATATCTTACCAGCCTCAGCCTGCTCACACCTTTCTCCATTAGCTTGGTATGTTTTTGCAATTACTCTAAACCTCTCTCAATCTTTTTAAAAGGAAGTTGCGATCACTCTGAATCAAGTCATAAAGCACCCAGCCCATCTTTGGTCCATGCTCTTTGTTCATTAAACTAATATACAAGGCTCTAAATGCGTCAGAGCTTGATAGCTCCAAAGACTTAATCATCTCAAATACCTCAAACTGCAACTTCTCTCCATTATCAAACTTTTGTTTTTCTATCATACTAGCTAAAGAATTTAAAAATTCCTTTTGAGACTCATTCAAATCTTTTGCCCTTTCTGGCAGTTCTTTCTTGATCTCATACTTCTCTTTTTCGTCTGCATAACTCTCTAGCCAAATCTTGGCATACCTAACTCTTTTCTCAAGAACTTCTTTTTCTACTTCACTTAAACTAGATTTCTTTTCCAACTCAAAGTACTCAACTAAATCAATTGATGGCATCTGCATTAACGTGGCCACCTGCCGAAATCTTGGTGTAAATAGGGGCTCACTAGGTAGCTCTTTTAATTGTGAATACGTGTAAACCATACCCAGGTCAGATTTTTCCCTATTCTTGTACCACTCCTTACCAGCCTTGTCATAATCATCAAACAGGTCAGGAATTGTGTTGTTTAAATTGGGGTCAAAGTTAATTGCCGACCGATAGGGTACTCTGGCTAGTAAAAACCTACCTAGTTCAGGTGGAATAATGCTCACTAGATCTGCTGCAGATATAGCATTCCCCTTAGAAGAAGACATCTTAGCCCCACCAATTAATAAAAACTCATGAGTGAATTTAAACGGCGGTTTCTCACCAAAAACTTTCTTAACAATTGCCTTGGATACATCATGTGATCCACCCATGGTCATATGATCTTTACCAGCTCCTTCTACAGTAATTTCCATCTCGCTCCAGTGTGCTCCCCAATCTACCTTCCACATTAACTTACCATTCCCATCAAACGGAGAAATCTTTCCCTTTTTACCACACCCTTTTGCCCAGGTAACTAAGTCCTCTTTACACTCATAACTAACTTCTTTTCCGTCCCAATCAGTTACCAAGCTGGCTCCAACTACCCCGCAATCCGGGCATATAACCTGGAACGGATACCAACCCTTTGGTTTTTTTTGCTTGGCAACCTTTAAATATATCTGCCTAACTTCCTCAACCCCATCCAAAGATTTCTGAATCCACTTATTCATTCTGCCAGAGGAGTAAAGTTCCGATGATCTAAAAATCTTTGGTTTAAAACCCAACTTGTTAAAAGCTTCTATGTACTCTTGTGCATACTGCTCCGAAAAATTCTTTGACTTTCCATCTGGTGCTGGAATCATAAAAACAGGCTTACCCATTTCTTTTTCATATTTCTTCTTATCAATATAAATTGGCATTCCGTCCATTGGATCCATGTCATTAATTACGTACGTAAAGTCCACCTTGAAGCCAGCTCGTTTCATAGCCTCATAAATCAGACCATGTGTTCCAATTGCTCTAAGTGATCCAGCGTGAGCATGACCAGAAGGAGTCTTCATGTCATCCACTCTATGCTTAATCGTTTTATCTAGTTCTTTAGTTATTTTATCTGCCCAAAACATAACCCCTATTTTATCAGGTCTACCGTTTAAGATATAATAGGTTCCATGCTGGACATAAACTATATAAGAGACAATCAAGACAAAGTTGCCAAGGCCTGTACTAACAAGGGTTTAAACCCAGATGTGGTTGGTAACTTACTAGAGATAGACATAAAACGCCGTGACCTTATGGGCAAGGTTCAAGCCCTCCGAGCAATTAGAAATACTCTAAACGAATCTTTGAAACAAAAAAGAACCAACGAACTTCTTGCCCAAGCCGCCGAGCAAAAAAAAGCCCTGCAAGATATAGAACCACAACTTAAAACCATAGAGTCAGAATATAACGACCTAATGCTTCAGATTCCCAACGTTCCTCTAAGCGATGTTCCCATAGGCAGAGATGAGTCTGGCAACAAAAAGGTAAAAGATTGGGGCGAAAAACCCAAGTTTGACTTCGAACCTAAGGAGCACATGGATTTAGGGTTGAAACTAGGCATGCTGGACCTTGCCAGGGGCTCAAAAGTAGCCGGTTTTAGAGGCTATTTTTTAACCAATGACGGTGTTTTAATGCAAAACGCTTTAATGCAGTTCGCCTTAAAAAAATTCATGGAAAAAGGCTTTACCCCAGTTATTCCTCCAATAGTTAACAAGAGACAAGCCTTTATTAATTCCGGTCACTTTCCTTGGGGAGAGTCCGAAGCCTACAAACTGGCAGAGGACGAATCCGACCCTAAGAACGACTACTTCTTAGCCGGTACCGCAGAAGTACCTTTAGTTTCTATGTATGCAGGTGAAACTCTAGCCGAAAAAGATCTACCTATAAAAATGGTGGGTTACTCACCCTGCTACCGTAGGGAAATAGGTAGTTACGGCAAAGACACCAAAGGTTTCTATAGAGTTCATGAGTTCACCAAGATAGAACAAGTAGTCCTTTGTAAAAATGATCTAGAGGTATCCAAGAAATGGCATGAAGACATGCTCAAGTTTTCAGAGGAAATCTTGCAAGAGCTAGGCCTTCACTACCAAGTTATTTTAATGTGTACCGGTGACATGGGTGAGCCACAAGCTAAAAAATACGATTTAGAAACCTGGATGCCTGGTAGAAATGGCTACGGCGAGACTGGTTCAGACTCTATAATGACCGACTTTCAGTCCAGAAGAGCCAATATAAAGTACCTAAATAGTAAAGGTGAAACAGAGTATGTTCACATGTTAAACAATACCGCTCTTCCATCTGTCAGATCTCTTATAGCCATTTGGGAAACCTACCAACAAAAAGACGGTTCTATTAAAGTCCCTCCGGTCTTGGTGCCTTATATGGGTAAAGAAGTAATTACCGGTGAAAAAAACAATAAGTAGGCTTTTTGTTTGGTTACTATTCCTAGCTAGTCTGGCAGGCATTGCCTACCTATTTTACTTTTTCTTCTCACCGGACTTAATCTCTCCTAACAGTTCTCATTCAGCCACCTTAACTCCTCAGACTACTCCAACTATTTCCAAACTCAGAAGTCTGGATTACAACACGGCTGAAACACTATCTCTTCTTGATAATATTCCTAAGTACTTAGCCTACAACCAAGAAACAGGTATAGTCTACTCCGCTTTAAGCCAAACAGAATCATTTTCACCGGCTTCTTTTACCAAACTCTTAACCACCCAGGTGGCTCTAGATCTAGCCTCTCCAGAGCAATACCTAACCGCTACCATAAAAAGTGTAGATAAGGTCCCCACTATCTTAGGTGTCTCACCAGGAGAACAATTAAAAGTAACCGACTTAATTAGAGCTTCTGTCGCCACCTCTGCCAACGATGCTGCTGAGACCTTGGCTCAAGGAATAGCCTCTCTCTACGGCCTCCCATCAAGTGATTTTATACTGCAAATGAATCAAAAAGCTCAGCAACTGGAAATGATAAATAGTCGATTTACCAACCCAGATGGTCTAGATGATCAAAATCAGTACTCAACCATAGAAGACATTGCCAAACTTGTCCACAATGCACAACAAAATTACCCAGAAATACTAAAAGCTGCCATTTCAGACAACCAAGACATAGAGAAGAATCAGTATCACAAGCACTACTACCTGCCAAACTGGAACGGTTTGCTAGATGTCTACCCAGGAGTTACCGGCCTAAAAATTGCCTATACAGAAGAAGCCGGTTACTCCACCATTGTTACTGCTAAAAGAGATGGAATAAGCATAGTAGTTATTCTTTCAGGAGCTGATTCCTTAATAGAAAGAGATCTAGCCGCCGCCGCTTTATTAGATCACGCTTTTACCAAAGAGAACATAGTTCCAGCCAAAATCACTAGTTCCAAGATAAAAGCCAGATACAAAATCTGGGCAGATCTAGCCACCAAAATTCGTAAGGCATCAACTAATTAACTTGCACATAAAGACCTGTAGCCACTCCTTTAGGGGTCGCACCCCTATTAGGGGTGCGACCCCTAACTTCTGGATAAGTCAGAACGACGGTGTAAAATACAGTCTATGTCTGTTAAATCATACTTTGCCCCAGAGGTTGTTAAAACCTTTAAGTCTAATTTCAACACCAAGATTCAAATAGTTACTTTTTCAGGGCAATTGAGACTAGACATGGGGAACCTAACCCAGTCTGGCCAGGTAATAGAAAAGATCTGGGGTAGGGCTTTCAAGAAGCTTCTTCCTCTAGCCTTTAAACCAACTAGTGTTTTAATTTTGGGTTTCGGCGCTGGCTCTGTTGCCAAAGTAATTAGTAAAAAATGGTCAAAAGCCAAGATTACCGGTATTGAAATAGACCCAGTAGTTATAAAAATTGCTAAAGAGTACTTTGGGGCAGACAAAATTGCTAACCTAAAGATAATTAACCAAGATGCAGAGTCATACATAAAAAAGGTATCCAAAATCAAACAAGAGTTTGACCTGGTTTTAGTTGACTGCTATCAAGGCTACAAAATTCCTAAAATATTCGAGGATATTACTTTCCTGAGATCCTTGAAGAAGAAAGGCAAGGTAGTTCTTGTTAACAGACTTTTCTGGGAAGAACATGTACCTAAAACCCTTAAGTTTCTTAGTAGCTTGAACCAAGCTTTTTCCACCACCACCTGTCGCACCCCCTCTAACTTAATCATTTCTTTGTGAGGGTTTAACCCTTCGAAGGGTTAAACCCTCTACGCCCCGAACTAGATTCTGGACAAGCCAGAATGACCAAGGGTGATATATAATGAGTCTGATGTTCCAAAAACTAAAAAGTCTCTTTGACAGCAACCAAAAAGACATAAACAAATCTAAAGCTCTCGTAGATGAAATTAATGCTCTTGAGGTTAAGGTAGAAAAATTCAAAGACAGTCGGTTTAAGGTGGAAATCGGTAAACTTAAAAAAGAGCTCTCCCAAGGCAAGACCTTAGACGACATCTTACCCTTAACCTACGCTCTTGTCCGTGAAGCTGCTAAGAGAACTACCGGTATGCGGGCATTTGATGTTCAGCTTTTAGCCGCCATCTCTTTTCACCAAGGTAAAATAGCCGAGCAAAAAACAGGTGAGGGTAAAACACTGTCTGCCACCTTCGCCTTAGTTCTAAATGCTTTATCCGATAAAGGGGCTCACTTAGTCACCGTTAACGACTATCTAGCCCAAAGAGACGCCGGTTGGATGGCCAGTACCTTTAGCTTGTTGGGTCTAACTACCGGAGTCATTTATTCTGGTAAGGGAGATCAGCCTGCCTCTATCTACGACCCTAAGTATCTTGACAAAACTCATTACGATAAAAGACTCCACCATTTAAAACCTTGTAATCGACGTGAGGCCTACAAAGCCGATATAACCTACGGAACAAATAACGAGTTTGGCTTTGACTACTTAAGAGACAACATGGCCAGAGACCTAGAGGCCCAAGTTCAACGCCCACCTCACTTTGCTATTGTCGACGAAGTGGACTCAATTCTTATAGACGAAGCCAGAACTCCTTTAATTATCTCTGCCCCAGACTCCGAACCAACCGAAAAGTACTACCAGTTCTCCCAACTAATTACCTCACTTTCCAAAGACACTGATTACGACCTAGACGAAAAGCAAAGAACCGTTAATCTTACCGACCATGGTTTAAAAAAGGTTGAAAAGATTCTAAAAGTAGACAACCTCTATGAGCAAGACTACCAAACTCTACACCACATAGAGCAAGCTCTAAAATCTAGAACCCTCTTTACCAAAAACAAAGACTACGTAGTTAAGGATGACCAGGTAATAATTGTAGACGAACATACCGGTAGGCTTATGTACGGCAGACGCTACTCCGACGGTCTTCACCAAGCTATAGAAGCCAAAGAGGGGGTTAAGATTCAACAAGAGTCTAAGACTATGGCTACCATCTCCTTACAGAACTACTTTAGGATGTACCAAAAACTGGCTGGTATGACCGGTACAGCCGTGACCGAGAAAACAGAGTTTAAAAAGATCTACGATCTAGACGTTATTGTTATTCCCACCAATAAACCAGTTGAAAGGCAAGACGGACAAGACACAGTCTACAAAACTCAAAGAGCCAAGTACTCTAAAATTGTTCAAGAGGTTGTCGAAAGAAGTAAAAAAGGCCAACCAATTCTTATTGGTACCAAGTCTATAGACCAAAACCAAATACTTACCCAAGCTCTAAAAAAGAAAAGAATCAAGCATAAAGTTCTAAACGCCAAGAACCACGAGAGCGAAGCCGAAATTGTTTCAGAAGCCGGCCGAATTAGTGGCGTTACCGTGGCTACCAACATTGCTGGTAGGGGAGTTGATATTGTTTTGGGTGGCGACCCAACCGGCAGGCCAATAAAAGAATGGCAAAAGGAGCACGACAAAGTAAAAGAACTAGGTGGCTTACATATAATTGGTGCCGTTAGACATGAGTCTAGAAGAATCGACAATCAGTTTAGAGGTAGGTCTGGTAGGCAAGGTGATCCGGGTTCTTCAAGATTCTACGTTTCACTTGAAGATGAGATCATGCGTATCTTTGGAGGTGACAGAGTTTCTAAGCTAATGGACCTTCTAAAAGTACCGGAAGATCAGCCTTTAGAAGCCGGCATGGTCTCCAAAGCTATTGAAACGGCTCAGTCTAAAGTAGAGTCTTTCCACTTCGACCAAAGAAAAAACGTGGTTGAGTACGACGGAGTCCTAAACAGACAAAGAGAAATCTACTATCAGAAACGCCAGCAGATCTTAGAAAAAATAAACGACAAAGACGGCTTAAAGCAGGAAACCGATGATCTTCTTTCTCAATCTATAGATGATCTCTTAATTACCTACGCAGACAAGCTAACCAAGGAAGACGCCGATCACTTAATAAAAGAATTCCAAGCTATCTTACCTCTTCACCCTCAGTCGGCCGACCCATTAGAAAAAAGATTGGTAGGCCAGACCCCTGAAGAGTTAAATAAGCTTTTTAAAGACATCATAATCCAGGCCAGAAAAGAGCAGGAACTAGGTTTAGGCAAAGAAACCACTAGAGAAGCCGAGAAATTTGTTCAGCTAGGTACCTACGACGAGTTCTGGATGCAGCACCTAGACTCTTTAGACTCACTCCGTGATGGAATAGGTTTAAGAGGTTATGCCCAAAAAGATCCAGTAGTAGAGTATAAAAAAGAAGCCTACTCTTTGTTTGAGTCTCTTTTAAATAAAATAGACAGCCAAATAGCCAGAAGAATCTTTAGAATCCAAGCCAGACCAGCTACTCCACCACCAGTTTCCATTACCAATAAGGAGTCTCAAAACAGCCTGCCAACCAAGAAAAAGAAGTTAGGTAGAAACGACCCTTGCTGGTGCGGTTCCGGGAAAAAATGGAAAGCCTGCCACTACCCACAAAAGGCTTAATCGGTTCAGGTTTCGTCATGTAGTAGAATCTGGATATGAAAGAAAAAGAAGGAATGATATACATGTTTACAGGGGAAGGAAAAGGAAAAACCTCAACAGGAATTTGGACGGCGGTAAGGGCAGCCTTGTCTGGAAAAGAAACGGCCATAATACATTGGTACAAAGAAGAAAGTTGGAAGACAAACGACCAAAAAATAGGAGATATGCTGCCAAACCTGAATCAGTATTTAATGGGCAAGGGTTTCTACAAATTACCAATCGATCACTCAAACGCAGACGAACATAAAATGGCAGCCAAAGCGGCATTTTTAAAAGCCAAGGAGTTGGTAAGAGAAGTACAAGTGTTAGTGTTAGATGAAGTGGTTTGTGCTGTTGGGGATGGACTAATTAAAGAAGAGGAGTTATTAGACCTAATTGATAATAGGGGACAGACACACATAGTATTAACGGGCAGGGGAGCGTCTCGGTTAATGATAGAAAAAGCTCATTTGGTGACAGAGATGAGAAAGGTTAAACACCCATTTGATCAAGGTGTTTTTGCGGTAGAAGGCCTAGATTTTTGAAACCGCTTTAAGCTTTGTTTTAAGTACTTCATTTTCCTTCTTTAGCTCTACCATTCTTAGCTCCCGGTCAATCATAAGATTATTCATCTGCTTGCTTTTTTCTAAGCCTGTCCTGGCCGTCAATTCTGACAATTTTAGGTTTTTAGTTTTTTCTTCAATTTTTTTATCCAAATTACTTGTCAGTTCAGCTTTTTCTTTTATTCCTTTATCTAAATTGCTTGCAAGGTCAATTTTTTCTTGAGTTGTTTTCTCCAAACTGCTTTCAAGTTCAGCCGATTTTTTCTCAGCCACTTCGCGTTCTACAATCTGCTTTCTAACAGTTATAAATGAGTAGATTGATATAAGTAATATACAAGTAGTTATTATAATTAATGACAAAAATAAGTTATTGGCTAAATTTAAATATTTATCAACTCTACTAGAGGTTCTTGTTTCAAACATATTATAAAAAACATCTATTGGCCCCATAATTTCTGCCTTTGCTTTATGATAAGTCTCATCATTAACTAGTTCACTTGCCATTTTTTGATCAGGCTCTTTTTCAATAGTGAAATTACCCAGATCATCTTCAAACAGTCCCTTCATGGCATTCATGGCCACTATTTCAGCTCGTACCAAGGCGTCGGAATTATTATTGGCCAAGGTTAATTGGGCAAATTCATCTTCGGTAAAACTACTCTTGACCATTAAGTTGTGTAAGGAAATTGTTTCACCGTCTGCTCGTGGTTTTTGACCAGTGGCAGAGACAAAATCCCAATAAATATTATCGTAATTTAAAGGGCGAGGAATTTTGCCGTTTCGGATATCAAGAACGGCCCAGTATTCCCGTTCAAATTCCGGGTTGTCTGTTGCCACATAAGTTCTAACTAATCTAGTTAGGTCGTCAGAACTTTGGCGCAGTTGATCGGCTAGTTGGTATGACTCATATTGGATATCGCGGCTTTTAGCCAAGTAATTCTGATTTTGAAATAATAATACAACCAAAGTACTAACAACAACAATTAACAACAACTGAAACCCAAAAAGAATTGTAAAATTTTTCCTAAGATTTAATTTAAATGAAGTAGGCATTTAACTAAAGGTGTTTTATTAACTTTATTATTTCATTGTAGATGATTTTTAAGAATATTGTTCTCTTTGTATCGACTATTTTTTGCTACACTTAAAGTAATGCCTTCTATTGAAAACAAACCAGTAAAGCGTTACAGCCGTAGTCTTGGCTTAAAAATTTTATTGGCTATTGTGCTAACCATTATCATTCTAGGTCTGTTGGCCACCTTAACCACATATTTTACTTCTCGTAATGTTCTAGTAGATGTCCAGACTACGGATCTCATCAATGCCACCATTACTGAGTCTCAGGAAACCGCTCAGGTTTTTACTCAGTCACAAAATCTAGTTAAATCCATCGCCAGCCAAGCAAACATTGTCGGCTTTATGTCTGGTCAGGCTACGGAAATGGATATGGAACACGTGGTTAAGCACAGCCTATTAGAAGACTACAACATTGGCCAAGCTTACTCTAGCATATATTTAATAAACTCAGATGGTCTAACCATTTTATCTACAGACAAAACATTTGAAGGTAAAAATTATGGTTTTCGTGATTACTTTATAAAAGCCCTGGCTGGTGAGCCCTATGTTGATGTCTCAGTTGGTGTGACCAGCAACAAGTTAGGCTATTATTTTTCTCATCCAATAACTAATTCAAACAATCAGGTGGTTGGGGTTGCCGTGGTAAAACTTAAACCCGAAATTGTTAGTCAAACAATCAGTAATCAAACAAAAGAAGGAATTGAGGTTATGCTTGTAGATGAATACGGCGTTGTCATTTACTCCCCAGAAGAGGATAAGGTCTTTCATAGTCTTGGACCAATTCCTTCAACCATATTAAAAACAATTACAGAAAAAAAACGCTATGGCAACATAAAAATTGAAGCTTTAGGTTATTCCGCTGTTCAGGATCGTCTCAATAATTACCAAGAGCCATCCTCTGTTAGTATTAGAGACGAATACGACGGAGAAGATGAGGTCCTAAGTTTTTCTCAAGTAGGCAGCCTTCCTTTTTATATTGTTTCTGAAATGAAAATTAGTCAGGCTTCTCAGTTTGCAACTAATACCGCTCTAACTCTAGCTGTATTTGTATTAACCGCAGCCTTAATGGCGGCCATCATCATCTCAATTCTTGTCTCTCGTTTTCTTAAGCCTTTATCCAAACTTCAGGAAATCACCAAGGCCATTATTCAAGGAGACCTAAACCAAAAAGTAAGTATTCATACAGGTGATGAGCTAGAAGACTTTGCCAATACTCTAAATACCATGACAGAAAAACTTAAAGAGTCTCGCGCTAGCATTGAGCAAAAAGTAGTCGACCGTACCCAGCAGCTAGAAAAACTTAACCAGTCCATGACCGGTAGAGAGCTAAAAATGATTGAACTTAAAAAAGAAATAAAAAAACTAAAAAATGCTTAAAAACCTAAAGATAAGCACCAAGATAATTTTGCCAATTATGGTTATTGCTACCATAGTTTTGTCAGCCGCTTCTATTTATTCATACTTTTTTAGTGTTGAAAGCCTAAAAGAGGGGATTAATTTACACTTAGAAACAGCCGTTACTTCGAGAGCTCACCATATTGACACTTTCTTAAACGAACAAAAGGAAAACATTACTGGAATAGGAGCCGGGATCGGAGAGTCTGGCTATTTTTCTTTATCTGAAAACAGCCCGGAATACCTTAAAAATACTCAAGAAATTAGAGCTAGACTCCAGGGTAATTTGCACTCTGATTTTCATGAACTTTTTATTCTAGACTCGAAAGGAGTTGTTCTAATCTCCACCATCAAGACAAATGAAGGAATCGATAAATCTAAAGACGATTATTTTATCTTGGGTCAAAAAGAAGCTTATCTAAAAGATGCTTATTTTTCCCGAACATCTAGGGAGAACTCAATTGCTGCATCGTCTCCTCTTACAGATAATTCTGGCAAGTTTGTTGGTATTGTGGTTGCCAGGATCAAGCTTGACACTATTAATGCCATTGCTCAAGATAAAACCGGACTAGGAGAAACGGGTGAAATTTACTTAATAAATCAAGCAGGCTACGCCATTACCCCTCTGCTTTTTGAACAAGACACTTTTTTAAAATTTAAACCCAAATCCCACAACGCCCAAAACTGTCTAAAAGAAGATGAAACAACCACTCACCCAACCCATACACCTCATCAAGACGAACACGCTGGTCATGAAGCCGTGATTACTTTTACAGACTACAGAGGCGTTCCTATCTTAGGTGCCCATCATCCATCCCACCAAATAAACTGGTGTGTTTTGGCAGAAATCAACGAATCGGAAGTCTTGATTCCAGCCAAGGAACTATTAAAGTTTTCCATTATTAGGATCTTAATTGTTTTATCTATATTTTTTATAATTACCAGCTTGTTAGCAAAAATGATTAGCAAGCCAATAAAAGATCTACATCACGGTACAGAAATTATCGAAAGAGGTGATTTAGATCACAAAGTTAGCCAAGACTCCAAAGATGAAATAGGCCAACTTTCCAGAGCCTTCGATAAAATGACCGCGGCTATTAAACAGTCACGGGCCGAGATTGACCAGAAAGTTAAAGAACAAACTCAAGAAATTACCGAAAGAGGTAAAAGTCTAGACGATCAACGCTTAGCTATCTTAAACGTTTTAGAAGATGTAGACGAAGAAAAACAAATAGCCACTAGAGAAAAAGAAAAGGTAAGCACCATTTTACAAAGTATTGGTGATGGTGTCTTGGTGGTAGATGTTAATCGTCGTGTCTTGATTTTTAACCAAGCTGCCGAACAAATATCAGGTTTCAACGCTGAAGAACTTTTTGGTAAACAGTATGATTCATCTTTGAAGTTTATCAACGAGAAAGACGGTAAGCCAACCAGCTCTTTTATAGATGACGCCATCAGTTCTGGCCAGGTTAAAGAAATGGCCAACCACGTTGCTCTTATCCACAAAAATGGAGATCAGGTTCCAGTAGCCGACTCTGCCGCTCCATTTAAAAACAAGGACAGTAAGGTGGTAGGTTGTATCGTAGTTTTTAAAGACGTTACCAAAGAGAGAGAAGTAGATAAAATGAAAACGGAGTTTATCTCCCTTGCCTCTCACCAACTCAGAACTCCGCTTTCCGCTATGAAATGGTTCCTAGAGATGCTCTTGGGGGGTGATATGGGCAAGATGACCAAGGAACAACAAGAGCAGGTAGAGAACATTAATCAAAGTAACGAACGTATGATTGACTTGGTCAACGCACTCTTAAATGTTTCCCGAATAGAGTCTGGCCGGTTATCCATAGACCCTAAACCTACTAACATTTGTGAACTTGCCAAGCAAGCTATAAAAGAACTTGAGTCTCAATCTGTTGATAAATCTATTACCATAGATTGCCAGACATTAAAAGAGCTAACAATTAACATAGACCCTAAATTAATTGGCGAAGTCTACCAAAACTTTATTGGCAACGCCATTAAGTACACTCCTTCCAAAGGCAAGATTGACGTTACAATAGAGAAAAATAATGACAACATTGTTAGTAAAATAACCGACACCGGTATAGGTATTCCCAAAGAACAACAGAAGCGTATTTTTGAAAAGTTCTTCAGAGCTGATAATGTGCTTAAACTTGAAACAGACGGTACTGGTTTAGGTCTCTATCTGGCCAAGAAAATAATTGAAGCCTCTGGTGGTAAAATTGGTTTTGAAAGCATTCCGGACAAAGGAAGCACCTTCTGGTTCAGCTTGCCTCTGTCGGGCAGCAAGGCTCACAAGGGAGAGGTAAAAATCTCCGCCAACTTGGCTAGAAAAAAACCAGAAGATACGCCAAAACAAAGTTAATAATATAATAACCTTATGGAATCCAAAAAACCCATTGTTCTAGTTATAGAAGACGAGCTAAGCCTTACCAAAATCTACCAACAAAAACTACAAGAACACTACAGCGTTCATATTGCCAAAACCGGTACAGAGGGTATTCAAAAAGCCATAGACCTAAAGCCTAGCTTAATTCTTCTAGACATTATCTTGCCAGGGGAAGATGATGGTTTTAACGTTTTAACTAAGCTTAAAAAAGATCCCAAAACATCTTCTATCCCAATTTTTGTAGCCACAAACCTTAGTCAAGAGTGGAAAGACCAGGCTATGGAATTAGGTGCAGACGAGTACCTTACTAAAACAGACATTTCTCTTAGTAAGATAATTGAGATGATTAACAAATATTTAAATAAATGAACAAAATTCTAATAGCTGAAGATGACAAGTTTCTAGTAAACGCCTATCGTGTTAAGTTAAGCAAGTCGGGGTTTGACGTAAAAATTGCCCTAGATGGTGAAGAGGTCTTTGAAGTTTTAAAAACCTTCACTCCAGACATTATTCTACTTGATCTAGTTATGCCTAAAAAAGACGGTTTTACCGTTCTTGAAGAGCTAGGCAAAAACGAGAAGTATAAAGGTATTCCTGTCTTAGTGGCCTCTAATCTTGGCCAGACAGAAGACATGGAAAAAGCCAAGAAGTTAGGAGCTAAAGACTTTATAGTTAAAAGTAATATGTCTTTAGAAGATATTCTAACCAAGATAAAGTCATATCTTTGAGACCATGCTATCATTAACTAATGCCCGTTTATACAGACAAATCTCTCCATAACTACCTTAAAGAACTAAAGGTTATCCCATCTGCTCAACTAGACCAAGCTCTAGCTTTGGCCAAGCAGCAAACCAAACCTCTTTCAGACATTCTTATTTCTAAGGACTTGATTACCATTAAGAACCTATCTCAGACCCTAGGAAATCTAACCAACACTCCCTACATCTACCTATCAGAAGCCAGTATAGATCAAAAAGCCGCCAGTCTAATACCAGAAATTGTAGCTAGAAAACAGAAAATCATTGCTTTTAAGATTAACAAGCAAGGTCTTCATTTGGCTATGGCCAACCCAAGCAACCTGCAAACCATTGATTTTATTGGTAAAAAAACCGGGCTTCCGATAATCACTTACATTACCACCAAGCAAGACATTCAATCTGCCTTAAAACTTTACACTAAAGACATTACCGAGGCATTTAGAGCCGTTATTACTGCCAATGTTATAAAAGCCAAGGGTTCTCAATCAGCCGAACCCCCTATTATAAAAATTGTTGAAACAATTATTTCCTATGCCTACCAAAACAAGGCCTCTGATATTCATCTTGAGCCCCTGGATGACTTCTCACTAGTTCGCTTTAGAATAGATGGTATCTTGCACGACATAGTTAAACTCCCCTTAACCATTCACCCTCAAGTAATTACCCGTATTAAGGTTCTAGCCAAATTAAGAACAGATGAACATCAGAAGGCTCAAGACGGTAAACTAGTTACCAAAATAGAAGAAGAGAACCTAGATCTACGTGTTTCTATTGTTCCTATAACCAATGGGGAAAAGGTGGTTATGCGTCTTTTATCTGAAAAGTCCCGCCAGTTTTCTTTAGAGGACTTAGGCTTCTCAGCAACCGATCTTGTTAAGGTAACTACAGCCTACAAAAAACCTCATGGCATGATTCTGTCTACCGGCCCTACCGGCTCAGGTAAAACCACCTCGCTTTACGCTATCTTGAAACTGCTAAACAAAAGAGAGGTTAACATTGCCACCATTGAAGATCCAGTAGAGTACGACATGGACGGTATTAACCAAATCCAAGTAAACGAAAAAACAGAACTTACCTTTTCCAAAGGCCTTCGCTCTATTGTTCGCCAAGACCCAGACATTATTCTAGTAGGGGAAATAAGAGATGAGGAAACGGCTGGTATTGCCATTAATTCTGCTATGACAGGCCATTTAGTTCTTTCAACCTTGCACACCAACGACGCCGCTACCTCAATTCCCAGATTAACCGATATGAACATTGAGCCATTCTTAATTTCATCCACCATTAACATTATCATTGCTCAAAGGCTAGTTCGAAAAATATGTCAAAACTGTAGGATAAGCTACGAAAGTCCAATTAAAGATCTATCAAAAAACCTATCAGACGTTTCGGTTGCCAAGCATTTTAAAGGTAAAGAAAAAACCAGACTTTACAAAGGCCAAGGTTGCCCTACCTGTCAGCACACTGGCTATACCGGTAGAATTGGTGTTTTTGAGGTCTTGGAAATAACCGACGAAATCCGCCAAGCCATTGTGGATAAGCAGCCAGCTAACATAATTCATGACTTGGCTGTTAAGTCTGGTATGACCACCATGCTAGACGATGGTCTAGAAAAAACCAAAAAAGGTTTAACCACCATTGAAGAAGTAGTTAGAGTTACTAAAGAATAATAAGAATCATGAAAAAAGGTTTCAATAAAGACATTACTATATTTTCCAAGATCTCTCATATAGACAGACTTTTGTTTACCAAACACCTATCGGTAATGATTAAAGCCGGTATCCCTATTGCCGAAGCCGTAGAAAGTTTGTCTGGTCAGTCTAAAACTCCTGCTTTTAAAAAGGTCCTTCTAGCCATGTTGGCCGACATTAACAACGGCCAGTCTATTTCCAAGGCCATGGCCAAACACCCCAAAGCCTTCTCTGGCTTTTACCTAAGTCTTATCGAGATAGGCGAGGAGTCCGGTACTCTAGAAAAAAATCTGGAGTTTCTCTCTGTTCAACTTGCCAAAGACAACTCCTTAAGAAAGAAAGTTCAGGGGGCTCTTCTTTACCCTGGCATTGTCTTAGCCGCCACAGCCATTATTGGCCTAGCCATCTCCCTCTTTATTCTTCCTCAACTGGTTGGCTTCTTTGATGCCTTTAACTCTGAACTACCTTTAGCCACCAAAATACTCCTCTTTTTAGCCAACGCCACCGCCAACTATGGCTGGTTAATCCTAATTGGTATTGCAGCCTTAGTTTCAGCCTTTTTAGCCCTTATCAAAACTCCAAAAATCAAACCTATTTGGCATAAAGCCTTACTTAGCTTTCCCTTAATTGGTCCAATCTTAAGAAGTATTAACCTAGCTCGCTTCAGCCGCAACTTAGGCACTCTTTTATCAAGTGGTGTGCCTATTTCCAGAAGTCTGCAGGTTACGGCCAACACTCTAGATAATCTTCTCTTTAGCTCTTCCCTGCTTTCATCTGGAAAGCACCTGCAAAAAGGCCAGTCCTTGGCCAAATCACTAGAAAAAGTACCTGATCATCTTTTTCCTTCTATTGTTACCAAAATGGTAGCCGTGGGTGAGAAAACAGGCAAGCTAGAAGAAACCCTTCTCTATTTAGGTGAGTTTTATGAAGACGAAGTTGACCAGTTTAGCAAAAACCTCTCTACCATTTTAGAACCAATTCTCTTAGTAGTTATTGGTCTAGTAGTTGGTTTTGTGGCTATGGCTATTATTTCCCCAATTTATGAACTAACCGGTACTTTAAGATGAAAAGATATGGTAATTTACCAACCGTACTTTCGTTCTCTGCCATAATAGTCTGGTCAATAATCATAGGCTCACTCTTTATTGTTTTAAGTAATCCCTAATGAACAAAGGTGTCTCCATAATTGAACTACTTTTAACCATTTCACTAGTTGCCATAATTGGTGCCTCTGCCACTCCGGTATACACCAACTTTTTGGCCAGAAACTATCTAGAAAACAAAACCAACGAAATAATTTCTTCTTTGCAAACCGCCAAAACCAACTCCATTTCTGGTAAAGAAGACAGCCCTTGGGGTGTCTACCTTACCTCCCAGATTATCTTGTTCAAAGGTTCTACCTACGCTACCAGAGATACAGCCTTTGATCAAACTTACTCTATACCTATATCCATTACTGTTTCTGGTATTTCCGAGATTGTCTTTGGTCAACCAGTTGGTGACCCCAACCTTACCGGCACCATTACTATTGCCAACAATCAAAACGAATCAAACACCTTAACTATTAATCAGTTTGGTACTATAAATGTCAACTAAGAAAAAACTCCATAACATAGTCCGTCATTCTGGCTTGTCCAGAATCGATTCTGGATGCGTTCGTGAACTCACTTACCAGAATGACGAAGCTGGTCTTTCCATACTCGAAGTAATTATCTCCATAGCTATTTTAACCATTATTGCCTCATCTTCCGTGGCAGCTGTTTTGGGATCTTTTTCCTCTGTTCGCTTAGCTAAAGAAGAAACTCAGGCAACCAGCTTGGCAGTTGAAGCTATTGAAGCCGTAGACTCAATCAGAAATCAAGGTTGGGGAAACATATCAGCTGGTACTTATGGGTTGGACAATTCTTCGGGAACATGGGTTCTCCAAGGTTCTTCAGACACCATTGGAAAGTTTACCCGTATTACTACCATCTCCACGGTTCAAAGAAGTACCTCAAGTGAGATAGTTTCTACTGGTGGTACTCTAGATCCTGACTCTTACCAAGTTGCTACTTCTGTAACCTGGGACTTTACCCCAACCAGAAACAACTCTGTTTCCATGACTAGCTTGATCACCAACTGGCAACAGGCTAGGGGAGCAGGTAGTAGTACTCCTCCTGGAGTAACCACCTGCGCCGAGTACTGTATTTCTCAAACCTATTCCGCCGGCACCTGTCGCCAAAATACTGGTAAATGTACCCAAAATAGTGAAACTTATGAGTTGGCTGGTGACCTTTACTGCACCGGTGGAGCCAATGCCGATACTTGTTGCTGCCTACCATGAAAAAACTAAACAAAGGTTTTACTCTAATTGAACTCCTAATCTACACCGCTCTTATTGCTATCTTTATTACCGGTGCCATCACTTTTGCCTTAAACATTATTCAAGGCAGGCAAAAAGCCACTATTCAGACTATTGTAGGCCAGGAAGCCCGTTCTATTATGGCCAGAATCAGTTATGAAATTAACAATGCTCAAACAGTTGTCTCTTTATCAGCTAACCAACTAGTTTTAGATAATACCGGTTCAACCACCACTATTGAACTAGCTGGCAACACTATAAACTTAACCACAGCTGGTCAAGGCCCTTTTGCCTTAACTAGTAATCAGGTTAGGGTCACCAATCTAACTTTCACCAACAATGGTTCTTTAGATAGCAGTACCAAAAGCGTTAGGGTTAACTTGACTATAGAACAACTAAACACTAATACCTCTAAAACTTTTGAGGCCAGTAGTAGTTTAGAAAGTTTAGTTGAACTAAACTCTCAACTTAATCACTCTCGCCAGCTATTAGTTGACTTAGGTAGTTTGTCACTGTCTGCCAATCAAAGATCCATAGAGAACATTACCCTTCAAAATACCGGTACCGCCAATGTCATCATAGATCAAATATATCTTTCTTGGACACCAGACTCTGGCCAAAACTTAACCAGCTTTCAGATAAATGCTGGTACAGAAGAGTGGTCTGGTTCCGCAGTTTCAGGTTCCACCACAGACATAACCAATTTTATTCTAGCTGCTGGCAGTGGTATTATTTCTTTAGACTACTTAACCTTTAGCTCAGCCATTGACAGTAGTACTATTACCTTAAACTTCATTCTCTCAGACGGTTCAACCACAACCACTCTCTTCACTACCGAAGGTGTTACACCCACCCCCACCCCAACACCTACGCTTACACCCACACCCACCCCAACTCCCACAGCTACACCTACTCCAGCACCAGCAAGCTGTGCTGAGGTCTGCACCCAATCAAGCTACTCTACCGGCACCTGTCGCAAGAACGCAGCTACCTGTAACAAAAATGGAGAAACGTACGTCTCTACAGGTAACGTCTTCTGCACCGGTGGTAAAAACGCCGATACCTGTTGTTGTTTGCCATAATACATAAACATGAAGACAAAAAATATTAAAAACCAAGGATACATAGCTTTCTCCTCTCTCTTAGTTATTTCCGCTGTGGTCTTAGCGGTTTCTGTTTCGGTAGCTCTTCAAGGAGTTACCGAGTCGCAGGCCTCACTAACCTACAAAAAAGGTCAAGAATCTATGATGGCAGCTAACGGCTGCATAGAAGAAGCTCTGATACGTCTACGAGACAGTGTTAACTACACCGGTGGTAGTTTGGGGTTAGGTAACTCCAACTGTGTCATTGCTCTCACGGGAACAGGAGCAGATCGTACTATAGTTGTCACCTCTACCATTACCGACCCTCCAGACTATGTTAAACATCTAGAGGCAACTGTTAAGAGAGCCGGTAACAGTGTAAACGTCATTTCCTGGTTAGAAACAAATTAAGGTATAGTTGGATCATGCAAGCAGTCCTGTACATCACCAATAAAAAGATATTTTTAAAAAGTTCTAGTGGTAAAACAGCTACTATTAACTGGAACGGACAAGACATTAAACCAGTTTTTGAAACCTTAAAAAAGACCATAAAGACTAGTGAGTTAAATATAGTTTTAAGCAACGATTTAAGCTACACCTTAGCTCTTGAAGCCACCACCAACCCCACTCGCCAGCAAATTTTAGAAAAAGCTAAAGAACACATTCCAGAAAACATAGATAACCATAACTTTGACTGGCAAAAAAAAGGAGACTTAATTCAAGTCATCGCCACCCCAGCCAAGTTTTTAAACAACCTTTCCCAAGCAGCTAAAACAAACAAAATCAAACTAGGTAGTATTCAGACCTCTGCGGCTGTTCTATCTCAATCAACCACATCTAACAAACACTCTCACCTAATTCTTCACAAAAACAGAGAGTCCTTAATTGTTGCAAGTTTTAAAGGAGTAGCTCTTTTGGTTCACAATCAACCTAATATCGATCTAAACATTTTGGTTAACATAGCCTCAATTGTGAAGCAAAAATACAATCTCGAAGTAAAGGAAATTATCATATCGGGTGTTCATGTTGACAAAAGCATAAGTGTTCCTGCACAATGGGAACTAGTTAAAAAGAACACAGATATTATGGCCACTGCATCAAAGAAGAAAAAAACTACCACTAAAGATAAAGATGAACTAGAGATTAAGCCAGTAGTAGATCCTGTAGAAGAGACAAAAGAATCTGAAGAAACAAGTATGCCTTCAATAGATGATGAGCCTGCTGAAAAAGAAGAACCTGAAAAAAAAGAAGAACCTGAGGTAGACACAGCCAAAGAAGAAAAACCAGAAGAAGAAATCAAAGAGGACGACACCAAACTCGAAGAATCTACAACAGAGTCACCAAGTGAAGAAAAAGAACCCGTTGAAGAAGAAAAGGTTGAAGAAGCCAAAGAACCTGAGCTAGACACAGATAAAGAAGAAGTATCTGACCAAGAGACAGAGACAAAAGAACCAGACCCCATTCTAGATGCTACCGCTCCAATTCCCATGACTCCAGAAATAAAATTTGATCAAGACTCAGAGCCAAAAGATGAGCAAGCCACTAAAACCAAATCAAATAAAGGTTTATTCATTTCTTTAGCTATAACTCTAGTGGTCGGTGGGTCATTGACTGGCGGTATTCTTTACTCCAGATCAGCCACCACCAATCAAGATATACGTAGTAAAGCCGCTGAGGTTCAGGAATCTCCTGAATCCACTCCTACTCCCAACGTTAGCGCTACGCCTACTCCAGAAGAAATCAACCTTTTAGACTACAGTCTTCAAATTCAAAACGGTTCCGGAACAGCTGGTCAAGCCGGCGTAGTAGACGAACTTCTTCAGGCTGAGGGTTTTGAAGAGGCCGAAACTGCCAATGCAGACTCTTACAACTATCTAAAAACAGAAGTTCAGGTAAAGAAAGACTCACCCGAAGAAATTTTTAATGCTATAGATAGGGCTTTAAACAGCGACTACCAGGTAATAGTAGGGGATGTACTTGATGAGGACTCATCGTACGATGCTATAGTTATAGTAGGAGCTAAAAAATGAAAAGAAACAAAGGTTTCACACTAATTGAGTTACTAGTAGTCATCGCCATTATTGCTATCTTAGCTACAGTTGTTTTTGTTGCCCTTGACCCTGCAACCAGATTTGCCGATGCCAGAAACTCCAGAAGATGGAATGACGTTAACAGCCTCTTAACAGCCACTCACCAATGTATCATTGACAATGACGGTAGTCTTTCCGTCCGTGGTATCTCTGGTACTACCAGCCAGGTTCTTGGTACTGGCGGTCTTAATTTATCTACCCAAATGGCTCCTTACTTGAAATCTATACCCCTAGATCCTTCAACCGGTACGGCCGCCGATACGGGTTACTCAATCCAAGCTGATGCAAATAATATTCTAACCATTACTGCAGATGATGCTGAAAATTCAGCCGTAATTAATGTCTCGCGCTAACCAGCCTTGACATTCATCATATTCACTTCTAATATGAAGATATTGCCAATTAATTAAAATAAAAATGGACGATAACACAAAAAGCACTCCTGCTGCTTCAAATATAGATCTAAATATGGACCCTAGCTTAACTACACCTTCAGCTCCGGTTACTAGCTCCCCACCTCCACCTCCACCACCTGCAGCAATTCCTTCTAGCAACTTACCTCCACTAGTTCCTTCTTCATCAACACCTTCAGCTCCAGTTGTGCCACCTGTAGTTCCTCCAACCTCTACAGATACTCCTGATCTTCCTCCACTAGCCCCTTCTTCCTCTGTAACCCCACCAATGGAAACCCCAGTAGTAGATACTCCACCTGCAGTTCCACCAATGGAAACTCCAGCAGCAGTCACTCCAGAGACCCCTCCAACGGAAACTCCAGCCTCCAAATCACCTTTGGCAGAGAACCCAGATGAAGTCGTCTCTCTCTAAATAGATGGCCCAGATTATTCTAACCAATCATGTTAATCAAAGAGCTTTAGAGCGTGGTGTGTCTTTAAGTGATCTAGACAAGACCGTTCGCTTTCCAGACAAGGTTACTCAAAGTCAGAATAGTTCTTCAAAAAAACACCTTAAAAGTTTTGGTTCATACCAAGTAATTGTTCCTATTAAACGCCAAGGAAACAACTGGATTACGGTTTCTGTTTGGAAAAACTCATCTACTAGCTCAAAAAGTTCTTCTAAAAACCAATTTTTCCTAGAACGATTAATCAACAACTTCTTGCTTAAACTAGAAAAGATTTTTAGTAGAAGATCTTAAATCTTGATACTCTTCACACTTTAAAGAAGCAAACACTCCTTCACGCTTCTCGTTCTTACATTCGTTTACAGTTGCAATACCCATAAATACTATTACCATAAAGACCAGAGAAGCTGCAGTGGTGGCAAAAATTCTGTATCCAAAGAACTCATCATCTAAAACTAGTTGTTTAGCCCCACTAACCAGGTTGTAAAACCAACCAGAAAAAGACACCATGAAAATCACTGCTAATATAAGTCCTACAACAACCGGCATTTCCATATACAAATACTAGCACACCTTAAGTCCTTCCTGTTACAATAGCTCAATGTTAAAAAAGTCTACTCTTTTACTGATTTCAGCCCTTACTCTCTCAGCTTGCACTGTAAAACCAGTTTCTCCACTAGTAGATGACAATGTAATAGTTAATAATCAAGATACAAAACCAATGACCTCACCAACATCAATACCAACTAATGTAGTTATGGATAACTCCATTACTACCGCCACCATTAACACCAGCTTAGGTTCAATAACTCTAGAGCTCTACTCTAAACAAGCTCCGGAAACAGTTGCCAATTTTGTTGGCCTAGCAACAGGAGAAAGAGCCTGGCAAGACCCAAAAACCGGCAAAGCAGGCTCTGGCCCTCTCTACAAAGGTCTTATCTTTCACAGAATAATTAAAGACTTTATGGTTCAAGGTGGTGATCCACTTGGAACTGGCACAGGTGGCCCAGGCTACTCCTTTAAAGACGAATTCAACAGCAGTTTAGTCTTTGACAAGCCAGGTATTTTGGCTATGGCCAACAGCGGCCCAAGCACCAATGGCTCTCAGTTCTTTATTACCTTAGCTCCAACTCCTTGGTTAAACGGTAAGCACACCATTTTTGGCAGAGTTACAGAAGGAATGGATGTTTTAGAAAAAATCGGCAGTGTGGAGGTTGGTCTTCAAGACAAACCTTTAACCGACGTTGTCTTACAATCAATAAATGTCACCACAGACAACATCCAACCGTAAGGTTGGAGCCCATGTTTCCATTGCCGGAGGGCTACCAAACGCTATTCAAAACATTCAGAATATTTCTGGTAACTGCTTACAAATTTTTGCCGGTTCTCCAAGAACCTGGGCTAGAAACCCTTTTCCTAAAGACCAAGTTCAAACCTTCAACCAGCAGATAGCAGAACATGATCTTACTCCTATCTTTATCCATGCTCTTTATCTAGTTAACCTGGCTTCTGACAAACCCGACCTGCTCGAAAAATCATATCAATCTCTCTTAATGGACTTACAAAATGGTCAAGCAATTAACTCTGCTGGAGTAGTTGTCCACCTTGGTTCTCACCAAGGTAGGGGATTTACTACCACCAAGAACCAGGTAGTTAAACTAATTAAGAAAATACTAAAAAACACTAAAGAAACTCCCTTCATCATAGAAAACTCAGCCGGGCAAAAAGGCAAGATCGGTTCAATAGAAGAAATTGCCATTCTTGTAAAAGAAATAGCTGATCCTAGAGTCAAGGTCTGTCTTGATTCAGCTCACATGTTTGAGGCCGGTATTGATCTAAGAGACAAAAAAGTAGTTAACCAGCTAGTTCAAGATCTTGAGACCAAGAACTTGCTTAAGCACCTGGTTTGCTTGCACTTAAACGATTCGAAGACAGTCTTAAACTCCGGTCACGACAAGCACGCCAATATTGGTGAAGGAGAAATAGGTAAACAAGGCTTATCAAATCTAATTAACCACCCCAAACTAAAACACCTGCCATTAGTTCTAGAAGTCCCAGGCCAAGAAAAAAAAGGTCCAGACCAAAAAAACATTCAGACCACACGCACCCTCTTCTCTTAATCTTAACCACATGTCGTTCCATCAACCTTTATCTTAGGTTCATATAGTGATAACATAAGATAGTACTATGGCTAAAAAAGATATCAAGCAAAACCAAGCTGAAACCAAAACTCCATTCTTGAAAAAGAAGTGGCTTTGGATAGTTATAGCTATTCTTGCCATTGGCGGTATCTGGTACAAAAACAATACCTCTGCTGGTGAAGATCTAGACAGTGTTATTGTAGAAAAGGGCACTGTCCGCAACGATCTTATCCTAACCGGCCAAATAAGAGCCGTTGAGCACGCCCAACTAAACTTCATGTCATCTGGAGAGCTTTCCTGGATAGGTGTAAAAGAAGGTGACTACGTAAAAAAAGGCCAGTACTTAGCTAGGCTTAATGCTAACAGTCTTCAGGCTCAGTATGAGCAAGCTGTAGCTGCCTTAAGAAAAGCCCAGGCCACCACAGACAACGTCTTGGACCAAGTTAAAGATCATGACGATGACGAAACCCATGTGCAAAAAGACCTAAGAACTACTGCGGAAGCCACCAGAGATAGTGCTTACAGAGCCTTAGAAATTGCCAAACAAAACTTAAGAAATGGTTATCTAAAAGCACCTTTTGCAGGCTTAATTACTAACATAGTCTTGCCCTTCTCTGGAATTAACACCACTCTGGCTCAGTCTCAAATAGAGATCTTAAACCCAGAGACCATGTACTTTGAGATTCAAGCAGACCAAACAGAAATTCAAGACCTGGCTATTGGTCAACTGGTCTACATTACCTTAGATTCATTCCCAGAAAAAGAAATAGAAGGAACTGTTGAAAGCATTGCCTTTACTCCAAGTGCCGGTCAATCAGGAGTTGTTTATGAGGTAAAGGTAGTCTTTGATGATCTAGATATAGACAAGTATAGAGTTGGTATGACCGGTGACGCCAGCTTCATTTTAGATACCAAAGATAATGTCTTGTACATCCCACCCAAGTACTTGAACTCTGACAAAGAAGGTAAGTTCGTTAAGATGTCTCCCAAGAACAATAAAATTTATATAGAAGTTGGCATAGACGGAGAAAAAAGAGTTGAGATCAAAGGAGACCTAAAAGAGGGTGACATGATCTATGATTAGCTTAAAAAATGTTTCCAAAACATATCTCTTAGGTGAAGAGGAAGTAAAAGCCGTCTCTAATTTATCCATGGAGGTTAAGGCAGGTGAGTATGTTAGCATCCTAGGTCCTTCAGGTTGTGGCAAATCAACCTTAATGTACATGATTGGTCTTCTAGACATCCCCACTTCTGGAAAAATAACCATTGATGGTAAAGACGCCTCTAAGCTAGAGGATGACGAGCTATCAAAAATAAGAAATGAAAAAATAGGTTTTGTTTTCCAGTCGTTCAACTTAATAAACAAATTTAGCGTCTGGGAAAACGTTCTGTTGCCTGCCAAATATACCAAGAAAAAGCTTGATTTCGACCCAGAAAAAAAAGCCGAAGAGCTTCTCAAGCAATTCGGTATCTGGGAAAGAAAAGATTTTTTCCCCAACAAAATTTCTGGTGGTCAACAGCAAAGAGTGGCTATTGCTAGAGCCCTAATCATGAATCCCACCGTTATCTTAGCCGACGAGCCAACTGGTAATCTAGACATGAAGACCGGTCATGAAATTCTTGACCTTCTAGACGACTTAAACAAGAAACTAAAAGTAACCATTGTTCTCATTACTCATGAGCTAGATATTGCCAAAAGAACCAAAAGAAGAATAACTATGAGAGATGGTGAAATAGTTGGGAGGACTAAATGAAATTAAAAAACGATATTTACCACTTACTCAAGTCCGCCATTGCCGATTTCAAAAGAAACAAAATTAGAACATTCCTTACTTCCTTGGGTATTACCATTGGTGTTCTGTCGGTTGTTTTGTTAATTGCTTTAGGATTAGGTTTAAGGAACTACATCTCGGAACAGTTTGAAGGCTTAGGAGCCAACTTAATTATGGTTATGGCAGGTAGCGGTTTTGGTGGTGGTGACGATGGGGGTGGCTTCAGCGGTCCTGCTGGTATGTTTGGTAGCACAGTAGAATTCGATGAAAGAGATGTTTCTTCTTTGAGAAGAGTTCAAGAGATAGAGTATGTTGTCCCTGTTTATTTTAAATCTTTGAGTATAGAAGCAGAAGAAAATGAAGAAGTGGGTTACGTCATGGGTGTTAACGACGAGTTCTTTGATCTTATGAATAGCGACATGCTAGAAGGTAAAGAGTTTGACAAATCAGACTTACAAGGTAGAACCAAGGTAGCTGTTTTAGGTTACACGCTTTCAGAGGATCTCTTTGGTGAAGCTGAAGATGGTGCCGGCAGAACCATTAGGATAGACAATATGAGGCTAAAGGTTATTGGAGTTTTTGAAAAAACAGGTGATAGTGAAATGGATAAATCGGCCGTCATTCCTTACACAACCACCTTCGCTAGTCTTAATCCAGACAAAACTTTTTGGTCAATCTACTTGGGTGTTGCCTCTGAAGACGAGGTGGAGGCCGCCTCCGAAAAAGCCGAGGAAGCACTTTTAAGACGCTATAAAGAAGACGAATTTTCACTTACTGAACAGTCCGAGATTCTGTCTACTATTAACTCAATTTTTGCTGTTCTAAATGCTATTCTAGTTGCCATCGGTTCAATCTCTCTTTTGGTAGGCGGTATTGGCATTATGAATATTATGTATGCCACCGTTACCGAAAGGACCAAGGAAATAGGTATAAGAAGGGCCATAGGTGCTACTAAACAAGACATTCTTACCCAGTTCTTAACCGAGTCTGTAGTCCTCTCTATTTTGGGCGGATTAGTCGGGCTTTTGCTTTCAGTTCTAATAGTCCTAGGCATCAGGGTTTTCTTCCCTGCCGCAATAAATGCCGTAGCCGTAATTATTGCCATCGGCGTCTCTAGTTTCATCGGTATCTTCTTCGGTGTCTTCCCAGCCAAAAGAGCCGCCAACCTGCCACCAATTGTGGCTATAAAATACGAGTAAGAAGATTATGAACACTACTAAAAAGATTAAAAATCTTAAAGAAAAACTAAATATTCAAGATCTTAAAGAGAAGCTAACTAATCTCCAAAAACAATCAACCGACCCCAGTCTTTGGCAAAACGAAGACAAAGCCAAAAAAACCCTTCAAGATCTATCTCATACACAAGGAGTCCTAGATGATATTAGTTCACTAGAGCAAGACGCTAAGGATTTATCTGGCCTACTTGAGCTTCAGAAAGATCAAGACGATGAAACCCTAACCAAAGAAGTAGACATCCTCCAAGAAAAACTATCCAAAAAAATAAAAAATCTTGAGCTACAAACATACTTGTCTGGCAAGCACGACTCACTAGGCGCCATTATTTCTATTCATTCAGGTCAAGGTGGCACAGAAGCTATGGATTGGGCTGCCATGCTTTCACGCATGTACCAAAGATATCTAGACATTAAGGGTTGGAAATGGCAACTAATCCATGAGTCTTCTGGGGAAGAAGCCGGTATAAAGTCTGCCACCATAATGGTTAACACTTCTTATGCTTACGGCTATCTAAAAGGTGAAGCTGGCACCCACCGTTTGGTTCGCCTCAGCCCCTTTAACGCAGATAATTTGAGGCAGACATCTTTTGCCGGGGTGGAAGTAACTCCAGTAATTGAAGATGAAGCCTTAGCCAACATTAAAAACGAGGATCTAGACATAGAGTTCTTTCGTTCTGGTGGTCCAGGTGGACAAAATGTAAACAAACTAAGCACCGCTGTTCGCTTGAAGCACAAACCATCAGGAGTCATTGTGGAGTGTCAAACCCAAAGGACTCAAGAACAAAACAGGAAAATTGCCATGCAAATCTTGGTTAGTAAGTTAGAAAAACTTGAAGAGGAGAAAAGACAAAAGGAGTTGGCCAACATAAAAGGAGAACACAAAGTTCCCGGGTGGGGACAGCAAATTCGTTCCTACGTTCTACATCCGTATAAGCAGGTAAAGGATCACAGAACCAAGGTAGAGTCTCAAGATCCAGATGCAGTCTTAGACGGTTCGCTTGATATCTTCATAGAGGCTGAACTTTCTGCTAAACTAGAATAAATTAGCAAATATAAATATAAATGGAAATTAAAAAGATAAACCTAGATTCAAACGATAGTAGTTCACCAACACCAGTCACCAGCAGCACACCTAAAACTAGATCATTTACCCCACTATATATAGTCATTGCTCTTGTCTTAGGTGTCTCTACCGGGGCAATTGTGAAAAACTTAAAGTCCGGGTCGGGGAATAGCATGGCTGGAGTTAGTGCTCCAGAAGCAGGTGTTTCTATTCAGCCTGGAGAAGTTTTTGGAGCTAAAGATGATTCTACTTTTGCAGATGAAGCCTCAGGTATCTTAGAGGCAGGTGGAATTAATGGTGAAGGTACACATAAACTTCTCCGCACCGGTGGTGAAACCAAAACAGCCTATTTAACTAGCTCCGTTCTAGATCTAGACCAATTCATTGGTTTCAAGATCTCTGTTTGGGGTGAAACATTTACTGGCCAACAGGCCGGTTGGTTAATGGACGTTGGTAGGGTTAAGGTAGAGGAGTTGAACCCTACTCCTTTAGATGAATAAAACATGGTTATATTTAGCTCGGTCACCAAAATCTTTCCCAATGGTGATGAAGTCTTAAGTAAATTAGATTTTCATATCACTGCTGGTCAGATGGTTATTATCACCGGTAAATCTGGATCAGGTAAAACTACCATTGGCAGGCTACTCATTGGCGATCTACAGCCAACAGAAGGCAGTATCTCAGTAGATGGAGAAAACATAGTTGGCGCCAAACAAAAAGATCTAATTCCTTTAAGAAGAAAAATCGGTACGGTCTTCCAGGACTATAAAATAATCCCAGACAAAACTACCTATGAAAACATTGCTCTGAACTTAGAAGTTGCCAGTTTCCCCAAAGATGAAATTAACGACAAAGTTGAAAAGATTTTAGAAATAGTTGGTATTCCTAGTAAAAAACACCTTTTTCCATCCCAACTATCTGGTGGAGAACTACAAAGAGCCTCATTGGCCAGAGCCGTAGCTACAGAACCTCACATCTTGTTTGCCGACGAGCCAACCGGCAACCTAGATAAGGTTACTTCTAAAGAGATCTTTGAACTATTAAAAAAAATAAACAAAGCTGGCACCACCGTCATAATAGCTACTCATAATCAAGACCTGCTTGATCTGGGTAAGCTCCACCACATCAGTCTAGATAAAGGTAAAATAGTTAAAGACACGCACCCATCAAAAAAGAAGTCTGTTAAGACCAAAGACTCTCAGCCTAAGACCGCAACCAAAAAAAAGAAAAAATGAAAACAACTCTAAACAACATTCGCCGATCACCCTTCCAAGCTTTAGCAGCCATTCTGGTTACTAGTCTGACTCTTTTTATTATCTCCATCTTCATCTATGTGTCCCTGGCTTCGCAGGTTGTCCTTAACCATTTTGAAACCAAACCTCAGATTATTGCTTACCTAAAAGATGGTCATACTCAACAACAAGCCAATCAATTAATTAACTCAATTACTACTCAGACAAATACCCAAGACGCCCAGTATATAAGTAAAGATCAAGCACTAGAAATATATAAACAGAGTGTGGGTAACGACCCGTTACTTTTAGGTAGCGTCACCGAACTAGGGCTTGTTACAGCCGAAATCTTGCCAGCTAGTATAGAAGTTACCGCTCAGTCTCCCAAAGATTTTGATTCAATTGTCAGTGTCTTAGAGAAATCAGAGCTTGTTAGCACCACTCCTCAAGGTCAAAAAGAAATAGACTTCCCTAAAGACATAATAGGGGAGTTAACCAGGTGGACCTATGCAATTAGAGTAGCCGGAATAATTCTAATCTCTGCCTTGTCACTTACCTCTGTTTTAACTATTATGATAATTATTTCTTTAAAGATTGCTTCACGAAGAGTAGAAATAGGTACCTTAAAACTTCTAGGAGCCAAGAGTAAGTTTGTCTTAAAGCCTTACTTACAAGAGTCCATGATCTATGGCCTTGCCGGTTCAGTAATTGGCTGGCTTTTTAGCTACATTTTTCTTCTTTACTCCACTCCTTTCTTGGCTCAAAGATTAGGCAATATTATTCGCTTTCCCGTTCCCTTTCTTACTGCTTTAGCCCCTTTGGGAATCCTAATTGTTTTCTCCTTTGTCTTAAGTTTCATTTCTAGCTTTTGGGCCGTGTTAAGGTTTCTTAAAAGATGAAAAAGAGGTTAATCCTTTTTCTACTCAGTTTCGCTTTTGTCTTCACCGTGCCAATTTGGGCAATTGAATGTGACGGTACATTACCGGGTGCAGATCAGCTCGAAGAATATATAGAAAGATGTAAACAAAATCTTACCGAGACACAGGGTCAATCTCAAACATTAGCTACAGCAATCGTTGTTTTAAACTCCAAGATTAACCTAGCCCAAGGTCAAATAAATCAAACTCAGGGTCAAATAGATGGTCTCGATCAAGAGATTAGTATTCTTTCTGTTTTACTTTCAGATCTAGATAAGTCTTTAGATGAACTGTCCGAAACCTACATAGCTCGTGTTAGAGATAGTTACAAGCAAAGAGACCTAAGTCCAATTAGATTATTCTTTTCGTCGGACTCATTTGGACAACTAATTACCAAGCTAAGATACTTTAGCTCAGTCAAAACCAGAGATAGGCTAATTCTTCAAGAGCTTGAGAAAGCCAGGTTAGATTTCGACCAACAAAAACTTACCAAACAAAACAAACAGCAAGAAATTGAAGGATTAAAAACCAAGTTAGTTGGTCAAAAAACCGCTCTTGGTGGTCAAAAATCTCAAAAACAAGATCTTTTGGTTATCACTCAAAACGATGAACAAAAATTCCAAGCATTAAAAACTCAGGCAGAAAACGAATTAGAATCTATTCTAAAGTCACAGTTCACTGGTAAAAGAGAGGTTAAAAAAGGTGATGCAATTGGTATCATGGGAAGCACGGGCTTTTCAACTGGCCCTCATTTGCATTTTGGTTATTATAACCTTGCTGAAAATGAGGCCGAAAAATTATTTAGCAACGGCCTAGATTGGTATATGACAAGACACATTGACCCCCTCAGTGCTTTGGAATCAAAACAAATATTTTTTGAACAAACATCTTGTGACGATAATGTTGGTAGTTCTATTACAAAAACCATAGGAAGTGGAGGTTTTTCATGGCCAATGTCAAATCCGCGAATAACTCAATGTTACGGACATTCTCCGTGGTCATATTATTACCCCGATAATTTCCATCGTGGAATAGATATGTCTAGTGTCAGTGGATCAAGCACGATCATCAAAACAATAGGTGACGGAGTGGCTTATTTTTATAAAGGGGCCAACTCATTTGGGAACAATGTAAGAATTTTCCACCCAGATGGCAAAATGAGCATTTATATGCATTTAAAATAATCCATTTAATGGGGTCCGATCCAATTCAGGCATAAGAAAGGGAAAAACATCTTTTTGCTACACTTAAGTTATGTCGGCCTTTTTTGCCGTTCTTGCCATGTTTTTTATCTTTCCTAAAGTTGTCAGCGCTCAAATAGTCATAAATGAGGTTTTCTCCAATCCTTCTGGTTCCAGCTCAGAACCAACAGAATTTGTGGAGCTCTACAATACTCTCGATCAAGATTTTGACCTCACCGGTTTCAAATTAGCTGACTTGGTTAAAGACTTCACTTTAGAAGCCACAATTTCGGCTCACAGTTTTTTGTCCTTTACTCGCCAAGATACTAAAATTGCCCTCAATAACTCTAGTGAAACAATATCGTTACTGAATCCTAGTGGACAAGTAATCGATAGTTTTAGTTATGATAGTACAGTAGAAGATAAATCTTTTTCTCGTATCCCCGACGGAACAGGAGGTTTTGTTTCCAATACAGATATTACCAAAGGAGAAGCCAATCAGGCCCCACCCACTCCGACTCCAACAGAAGAAATCACTTCAACTCCTTCTCCAACCTCTACACCTACATCGAATCCAACAAACACACCTACCACAACACCAACCACTTCACTTACAGAAAACCCAACTCCTACAACAAGTCCATCTAAAGAAAGCTTAAGTAAACCAAAAGTTCTCTCCGTCGCCACAGAATCCAGTCTCTACAAAGTCTTTTTTCAAGATTCCACAGTAAGTTCTTCTCCCAGTACTCAGTCTGCCTCCGCACAGTCAAAGGTCGGTGTAAATCTGTCTCTAGTAGGTTTAGGTCTAGTCATTTTGTCAACCTCTGTTTTGTTCTTTCGCCATAGAACTTAAATTAAAGGTAAAATAGCTTGTTATGAAAACTAAACTTTATATTTGGCTACCAGTACTAATTTGGATGGCCGTCATATTTACCTTCTCTAGCCAGCCCGACCTGCCCAGTAATCAGATTGATCTTCTAGATTTTATCTTTAAGAAATCGGCTCATATGATAGAGTTTGGTGTTTTGGTCTTTTTGTTGTCTAGAGCCTATCAATTTACCAGACCTGCTTCAAGTTTTTTAATAGCCTTGTCTTACGCTTTTACAGACGAAATTCATCAGCTATTTGTGCCAGGCAGAGGTGGTAAGGTTTCAGACGTCTTTATAGACCTTCTAGGTATCATTATTGCCACTAAACTCATTTCTCGTCATTCTGGTAAGTGAGCCTTCGAACGCATCCAGAATCGATTCTGGACAAGCCAGAATGACTGGTGATTGAAAGCCAGAGTAAACTCTGTTAAAATACTTTAAGCGGAATCAAGTATGCAAACAAACTCAAAACAGACCCTATTTTACTCAACTTAAAACTGTTTTTGTATTGTTTAACTTAACTCCGTTAAGCGGAGTTTTTTTAACATTAATTAGACTCAAGGGCCTGTAGCTCAGCTGGCTAGAGCGCTACATTTGCAATGTAGAGGTCATGGGTTCGACTCCCATCAGGTCCACTGCAATCAGTAGATCTAACATTCTTACTTTAAAAAGTAGGTGAAAATGTTAGCTCTATAGAATCAGAGCACTTGCTCATTAAAAAGTGAATAGATTAGACAAGTAGATCGCATCATAACAATTTATTTACTCATTAACGCAATCAGTGGATGCCTTGGCAATAAGAGCCGAAGAAGGACGTTTCAAGCCTGCGAAAGTCGTCGGGTAGGTGGCAAGAACCGATAATCCGACGGTGTCCGAATGGGGTAACCCACTCCGGTTTATACCGGAGGGTCCTCGACTTTTAGTCGGGACGGGAACCTGGGGAACTGAAATATCTTAGTACCCAGAGGAAAAGAAATCGAACGAGAGCCCCTTAGTAAGCGACGAGCGAAAAGGGGTGAGTCTAAACCTGATATTTATATCAGGGGTTGCAGGACTAACAATATTTGTTTTATAAGGTAGCAGAACATCTTGGAATAGATGACCGTAGAAAGTGAAAGTCTTGTACGCAAAACCAAAACAAAACAATAGTTAGACTCCTAAGTAGGTCTGGAGACGGCAAACTCTAGACTGAATCTGGGCCGACCACGGTCCAAGACTAATTACTCTTATTGACCGATAGTGAACTAGTACCGTGAGGGAAAGGTGAAATAGCAGGGTTGGTAGCCCGTTTAAAAGTACCTGAAACTGATTGCTAACAAGCAGTCAAAGTCTAGATTTATCTAGATGATGGCGTGCCTATTGAAGAATGAGCCGGCGAGTTATTCCATACAGCAAGATTAAACTGCTCCGCAGTGGAGTCGAAGGGAAACCAAGTCCTAACAGGGCGTTTTAGTTGTGTGGTATAGACCCGAAACCGAGTGAGCTAACCATGAGCAGGGTGAAGCTGAATTAATTTTTAGTGGAGGCCCGCACCGTTGTCAGTCGCAAATGGCTCGGATGACTTGTGGTTAGAGGTAATATGCCAAACGAACTCGGAAATAGCTGGTTCTCCCCGAAACACGTCTAGGCGTGGGCTTTTGTTAAGGGACGGGGGGGTAAAGCACTGAATGGATTTGGGGAGTAAAATCTCTACTTCCAATCAAACTCAGAATACCCCGTTTTATTGCAAGGGACTCAGTGTCTGGGGGCTAAGCTCCAGAGGCGAAAGGGAAACATCCCAGATCTTCAAGTAAGGTCTCTAAATGTATATTAAGTGGAAAAGGATATGTCATCTCTCAAACACCTAGGAGGTCGGCTTAGAAGCAGCCATCCTTGAAAGAAAGCGTAACAGCTCACTAGCCGAGAGATACATGACCGAAGATATAACGAGGCTAAAATATACTACCGAACTTAAGAATTTTATATTTATATAAAGTGGTAGGGGAGCGTTCCTGTTGCATTGAAGGCGAGCTGTGAGGCTTGCTGAAGCGGCAGGAAGTGAGAATGCCGGCATGAGTAGCGAGAGGGAAGTGAGAATCTTCCCCACCGAATACCCGAGGTTTCCAACGCCATGTTTGTCAGCGTTGGGTTAGGCGACCCTAAGGTGAGGCCAAAAGGCGTAGCCGATGGATAACCGGTTAATATTCCGGTCCTTGTGTGGTTTCGTTTTAAGTTGGGGCGGGACGAAGTTGGATATTCCAAGCAATGCGTTGAAGATGCATTGTTTAAGCAGTAAGGCAGTTCTAGTAGGCAAATCCGCTAGAGCGTTAACACGAGCTGTGAATACAATCTTGAGAGCAATCGAGAGAGAGTTGGATGACTTCAGTTTCCGAGAAAAGCGTCGCAACTAGAAATTACACAATCCGTACCTAAAACCGACACAGGTGGGTAGGTCGAGTAGACTAAGGTGGACGAGCGAATCTTTCTTAAGGAACTAGGCAAATTAGCTGGGCGTAAGCTATGCGAGATGCCCTGCCCTGTACGTGCTTGCACGAATAGGGCCACAGCAAATGATTGAGGGGGGACTGTTTATCAAAAACACAGGTCTGTGCCAAAGCGAAAGCTTAAGTATACGGGCTGCGACCTGCCCACTGCCGGAAGGTTAAATGAGCGGGTGATATATCTTCGGATATTGAGCCTGTGATTGAAGCCCCGGTGAAGGGCGGCTTTAACTATAAGAGTCCAAAGGTAGCGAAATTCCTTGTCACTTAATTGGTGACGTGCACGAATGGTTTAACCATCCTTCAACTGTCTTGAGAAAGAGCTCGGCGAATTTGAAATGGCTGTGAAGATGCGGCCTACTGACAGCAGGACAAAAAGACCCTGTGCAGCTTTACTACTACTTGGCACTGAAATATGTATTGTAACTGTCGAGAATAGGAGGGAGTCCTAAATACTTGTATTTAGGACGTCAGTGGAATACCTCTCTTTTCTTTATGTATTTCTTACCTAAGGTGTTTGCAAACAACACCGGGGACACTGTCTGGAAGGTAGTTTAACTGGGGAGGTTGCTTGCTAAAGAGTAACGCAAGCGTACAAAGGTACCCTTAGTCCCGATGGAAACGGGACTGTAAGCATATAGGTATATGGGTGCTTAACTGTGAGACAAACAAGTCGAGCAGATACGAAAGTAGGTCTAAGTGATCCTCGTGAGCTTCGTGGGAAGCTCCGGGCCTAACGGATAAAAGCTACGCCAGGGATAACAGAGTAGTTGCGCCTGAGCGTCCATAGCGACGGCGCAGTTCGCTACCTCGATAGACTAAGAACGAATGTCGAGGATAAAGTTGGCTAATAACGGAGAATGCCTTGGAAATGAACAACCAAAGGTTAACCCCGTGGGAAGTCGTAATTGACCCCGTAGAGACTGATTCATGTGTATTTACGCATGATGAGATAGTTCTTCATTGGAGAATTGTACACACGCCGACTCAACTTACATATCAAAAGGATAACAAAAGATATGTAGCTTGAAAGATATAGTCCAAACCACTAGTAATAGATTGGAGCCATTTGGTCGGCTCAGCGCATCCTGGGGGTGAAGAAGCTCCCAAGGGTTGGTCTGTTCGCCCATTAAAGCGCTACGTGAGCTGGGTTCAGACCGTCGTGAGACAGGTCGGTCTCTATCCGCTGTCAGCGTTGGATTTTTGAGGGAGTTTGTCTCTAGTACGAGAGGACCGAGATGAGCCAATCCCTAGTGAACCAGTTGTTTCTGTCAAGAGCATTGCTGGGTAGCTACATTGGTACGTGATAACCGCTGAATGCATCTAAGCGGGAAGCCGTTCCCAAGATGAGAAATCCATGTTCCAGTTTACTGGAACGAAAGACCCGTAGGAGATTACTACGTTGATAGGAGGGGGGTGTAAGTGCAGTAATGCATTTAGCCGACCCTTACTAATGGTCGACAGGTAGATAAATTTTTGTGATCTACCGTACTAATCTATTCACTTTTTAGAGAGTAAGTGAACATTGAAATCAATCCTTTGTCACCGATCAGATAAGTAAATTATGGTTTATTTATCTGTCCGGTGATCAAAGCGATCTGGTCCCACCTGATCCCATTTCGAACTCAGAAGTGAAACAGGTCAGCGTTGACGATAGTATTCGGGCGACTGAATGCGAAAATAGATCATCGCCGGGCAACTAAAACAGACTTCCTTCAAAGGAAGTCTTTTTTGGTATATTAGAAGTATCTGATAGCAATAAGGTTGATCACAAAATGTCTGTCAATTGGTCTTAGTGTTCTGGTGGTGTTATTTATTCTTGCCACTAACAGTACTGCCAAATCATTTCCTTTATCATCTGCTACAGATCAGGCACATGACGGTAACTTTTGCAACACCGTCTATCCATGCAATCTTTCAGTTGAAGACCTTTCTCTTATAAGCTCTGAAGATACTCAAGGATATCAAATCAAGGATCATCTAGATGTTTTTCCAAATGGTGCTTGGCCTCAGATATACTTTGCTCCAGACAGATATATCAAGTTTATATTCAATCCCACTTTTTTATCAACAGACACAATCTTAAGTTCAAAATTTCTAATTTCTCATCAAATAAACGAACCACTCGGGCTAAAAGGCGTAGATTACAACATCAAGTTGGAAATATCACAAGATAATGGCCTTAATTGGAGCATTATTTCTACTGATCTCTGGCCAGCTACAAACGGAGACTTCACAAGTTTCTATGTATCACTACCAACCAACTACCTAAATCATAATAGCTTAAATAATTTTCAGACCAAACTCTCAATTTTTGGTGATAACGGTCAAGCCTCACTTTCATCAGTTATAGATCTTGTCAGATTAGATGTAGATTATTACAACTCTTTATCAAACTCTCCACCAACCAACACAATCAATACACCAAATCAAAATGAACAACTAAAAGGTAGTATAGCTTTCAGCATTTTGTTAACAGATGACTTTGGTATAAACGAATATCAATTAAACCTACTAGATGAAAACCAAGCTATATTAACAACCTGTCTACAAAATACAATTGATTCCACAATCTCTCTTTCAGTATCTTGTCAAATAGATACAGAAAACTATCCTAACGGGCAATACTATTTACAAATTAAAACAAAAGACAATGCGTCAGAATGGACCACTACCACCATTTCAATTACTTTTGACAACTCACCTCCAATTACCAATCTAAAATCGTTACTTCCGCAAAGTAACACATACTGGGAAAATCCAATCATCATTTCTGGTTCATCACAAGACAACTTAACTACTAGTTTTGTAGATCTTTACTTTAAAGAGTCAAATACCTCAAATCCTTGGACTAGTCTAACAACACTAGTGAATTCAGTTACCAGCTCTATTTTTAACTGGTCGTATTCATGGAACCCCCTAAACAACAACAATCCCGGAGAGGGAACTTATGACCTAGCTGTCTCTGCTACCGACACGGCTGGAAATCAAGAAGTCAAAAATACATTCGGCCAAAACACAGCTTTTATTCCAAGTCTTTTTCCTGTAATTAGTAATCACAAAGGTACCACACCTTCTTTTGGTGAAATAAAAATAAGTTGGAATACTCAGATACCTACATCAGGTAGGGTGGTCTATGACACCGTCCCTCATTCAGAAGCTAACTCCAGTCTTCCAAACTACAGTTATGCTTTCACAACTAGTTCGGTAAATCTTAATTCCAAAACTACTTCCCACACCATATATTTAACCAATCTTTCAGACACAACCATCTATTACTACCGCATAATTGCTACTGGTCTGCCTACTACAATAAGTCAAGAATTAACCAATAAAACTCTGTCTCTAGCCGGTCCAGGAGTAAAGCCAACTTCAGAGTCTACACCAGCAATCATAGCTCAAGCGCCGCTTTCCGCCATTCAAGCAATAGTTCCAGTAGAACAACCGCAACTTCCTTCCACCAGTTTCCTACCAGACCAGAATATGCAGCCCAATGAACCAATCTCCCCAACCAAACCAACAACTCAACCACAGGCAGAAGATCAAGTACTAGGAACCACAACCTCAGAAAAACCCAAAACATGGATGTTAGTTCTTTCAATATTTCTTACGTTTTCCTACTTAGCTTACCTACTTTCCAGACGGCGCTAAATTTGTCATAATAGAGTCATGCTGTCCACTACTTTTCGCTTGTTTACCCCTCACCATAAAAACAATCACAAACCAAAAATTTTACATACAACCTCTCTTTTGGTTCTTTTAGGTGTTTTAATCATGGCTCAATCAGCCTTAACCACCTTTTCTACTCTTCAACCAAGCATTTTAGGCTTCGCTACCAATATTAGTCCAGAGAAAATAATCATTCTAACTAATGATCAAAGATTACAAAATGACCAAAATCCACTTACTACTAGTCAGAAACTAAACCAAGCAGCTTTAGCCAAAGCGTCAGATATGTTTGCCAATAACTATTGGGCCCATACCTCACCTAGTGGTACAGAGCCCTGGTATTTTATCTCTCAAGCAGGCTATGAGTATAAACATGCTGGTGAAAACCTAGCCCGCGATTTTGAAAACTCACTCGAAGTAGTTTCTGCTTGGATGGCCTCATCTACCCATAAAAAGAACGTCTTAGATTCAAGATTCAACCAGATTGGAGTTGCCGTAGTAAATGGATCAATTAATGGTCAAGAAACCACTCTAGTAGTTCAAATGTTCGGCACCGAAACTTCAGGTCAAACATCTGTATTGGGTTCAGCCGAGTTTGTCACCTCAGCTTATGCGAACCAAACCTCTCCCAATGACTTAACAACTCTGTCTTCATTCACTATGTCTAAAGTAATTTCCCTATCATTCATAATTCTTCTTTTAATTACTTTAGGGCTAGACTGGTTCTTTGTCTGGCAGAAGAAATTAGTTAGAATTTCCGGTAAAAGCTGGGCCCACACCACCTTCTTTGTGGCTATTTTGATTGTCGCTATCATTATTAAACAAGGAGTAGTTCTATGATAGATTATTTAATACTTTTATCCATTGTCACTACCTATATCATTGCAGTCCTGCTCACTAGTTTTAATAATCAGTATGTAAAACTCTTAACTATTGGCTTTGCTTTAATATACTTTCTCTGGGGGTTATGGCATCACAAAAAAGAGGGCTCATTACATCTGCAAATAATTCTTGAGTACTTAGTACTAGCTGTGCTCGGATCCTGGCTTATAATAGGCATTTTTTAACTACTGGTGTATAATGATAAAATCTATGAAGAAAATGAAAGGAGTAATTGCAGCCGGCGGTATAGGGTCAAGGCTTTTTCCCTTAACCCATGTTACCAATAAACATCTATTGCCAGTTTATGATGAACCAATGGTTCATTATCCCATCAGGACTCTAGTTAAAGCGGGTATTACAGACATATTAATTATTACAGGCGGGCCTCACGCAGGTCACTTTCTAAGGACCTTAAAGAACGGTCATCACTTAGGAGTTAAACATCTCGAGTATGCGTACCAAGATAATGAGGGTGGCATTCCTAGGGCAATTTCTTTGGCAGAAGAATTTGCAGATGGAGATAATATTGCCGTTATATTAGGTGATAACACTACCGATGCCAATATCAAACCAGTAGTAGATAAATTCAAAGCGGGTGGACATCTTTTCTTAAAGAAAGTTCCAGATCCAGAAAGATACGGAATACCAGTTTTTACTCCAGATGGGAAATCAATCATCAAAACCGTTGAGAAACCAAAAGATCCACAAAGTTCAAAGGCCATAACTGGGCTTTATCTATTTGACAACACCGTTTTTGATATCATTCGTACTTTAAAACCCTCTAAGCGAGGGGAGTTCGAAGTAACCGACATCCACAATGTCTATTTAAATAGAAAACAACTTACTTGGAGTGATCTTGTAGGTTTTTGGTCAGATGCTGGAAAGTTTGAAACACTATTTCTAGCTAATCAATATTGGGCGCAAAAAAAACAAAAATAAATGACATTGCTAGTTACAGGAGGATCAGGGTTCATAGGCTCTAACTTCATTAGACACATCCTGCAAACATATCCCTCGTATAAAGTCATCAACTACGATTTACTGACATACGCTGGTAACCAAGAAAGTCTACGTGATTTAGAAAAACATCCCAACTACAAGTTTGTTAAAGGGAATATAACTAATATAAAACGCATTAATCAGGTAATAAAAAGTGGGCAGGTTACTCACATAGTAAATTTTGCTGCTGAGTCTCATGTTGATAGGTCAATATCTAATCCAAGTGTATTTATGATAACTAATGTTGTAGGTACTCAGGTACTGCTTCAGGCAGCTCTTAAAAACAAGGTTAAAAGATTTCACCATGTATCAACAGATGAAGTTTATGGCTCTCTTTCTCTTAGAACCAAAGATAAGTTCAATGACAAATCTATCTACGATCCTCGAAGTCCATACTCTGCCTCCAAGGCAGGTTCAGACCACATCGTTAATGCCTATTTTCACACCTACGGACTACCAGTAACTATCTCAAATTGTTCAAATAACTTTGGTCCCTACCAACATCCTGAAAAATTCTTACCAAGAGCCATCACCAACTTAATAGAGAATAAGCCAATTGTCATCTATGGTGATGGAAAAAATATTAGGGATTGGTTGCATGTTGTGGATCACTGTAGAGCCATAGATATGATATTACATAAGGGTAATTTAGGTGAAACATATCTTATTGGCGGCCAAACAACAGAGATAAGCAATCTTACCATCGCCAAAAAGCTTCTTAAGATATTTGGCAAAGACAAAACATATTTAGAGTTTGTTCAAGATCGAATTGGGCACGATAAAAAATACGCCGTAGACTGGTCAAGAATAAAAAAAGAACTCGGTTGGGAACCTCTACATAACTTCGATGAATGGCTTATTCAAACAGTAAACTGGTATAAAGGGAATACAAAGTGGTGGAAGTCACTCAAGATAAAGGCAGAAAACTACTATCGCGCTTAAATGAGCAAAAAAGACAGAAGTAAAGCTAAATATCAAGTTCTCACCATAGTAAGGAATTATTGATAAACTAATAGAATAAGGTTTAACTTTAGAAAACACTTAAAATGATTTACAAATTCATCTGCATCATTCTCTTAGCTTTCATATTTACTTCTGTTATCCACGCCACTCCTCAGTCGGACTATGATTATCAGCTTACTCAATATAGAAAGCACCATGCAGAGTTCCAGGTTCTAAAAGAAGACAATCAAAAAGCTCCTACACTAGACAATCAGCAAAAAGCTCTCCAAGCAGCCAAGCAAACAATTATTAGTAGAGACACCACCAAAATTGCCTATATAGAACTCATTCTAGATTCCATCAGATCTCAGAAAATTACTCAAGACTATGTGTTACAAGCAGAAAAAGATTTAGTTAGTGCCCGTGAGTTCTACATAAGTCAAATAAACCTAGCCAAGAACATTATTAGCATAGAAGATCTAACCAACTTCACCTTAGAGTATCTAGAGGCTCAGCTTCCTTATCAAAGTCAAATCATCAAAGCCCAAGCCACCAGAAAGTTAGCCATCCTTAATCGCTTGCAAATAAATACCCAAAATGCCTACGATGGTCTTTTACCAAGTATAAGCGATAATACTCTAAACCCTGTGGTCGCTGGCTTAAACAGAATTAATCAGCTATCCAAAAGCATCAACGAAACTCTTCAAACAAGCATTCAAATGGTTAATGATTCAGAAGTCTCCAACTATAGTAAGCAAAGCTTCTTTAACAAGCAAATTGAAAAACTTTTTAATATAAAAAACTTTCAGATAGAGCTGGTCAATATATTAGTAGATCTAGAGCAAAACTATGCCAATTAACTTTAATATAACTAGTTTAAAACAAAAAATAAGCCAGTCAGTTTCTGGTGCTGTGCAAGACAATGAAAAGCTTAAGCAAATTCTAGGTAAAGTCAACCAAGCCTTGCCCATACTTCGTCAAACTTTCAAAAAATATCTCCCCGTCATCATCACTATTTTGGTTTTAATAATCGGACTGTCGGTGGGTAAAAGAATAGCCTTTCTATCTAACCAAACAGTCAATATCCCCAAACCTGCTTCGCTCCCCACTACTATTGTCAAACCTTCAGACTCCAACCTAACTCCTCTCGCCAGGTCTGTAAAACAATTTGACCCTCAACTGCCAGACCCCCTCATGCCTGAGTTCAATGACTCAATTTTGCTCCAGGAATTAGAAGATTAATTATGGTAATATAAAAAACATGACAACAAATAAAAAAACCAAAAAAACAAAAAAAACAGTTAAAAAAACTAAACTCACACCTGAGAAGGCCTTAGTTGTGGTTAAGTCAAAGTTTACCAGAAACCTTGCTCTAGTCATTCTGATTGGTACCGCTTCCTTCTTTTTAGCTAAAAGATACAAGAGCCAGTTTATTGTGGCTACCGTCAACCGTCACCCTATCAGTCGTTTCCAACTAAACAGCTTACTAAATGAAAGATACGGTCAAGCAATTCTAGACGAGTTAGTAACCCAAACATTAATCAAAGACCTTCTTAAAGAAAACAGCATAGAAATAACCGAAGCAGATATAGAAGAAGAAATAAGTAATCTCAAATTAGAACTAGGTGGTGACGAAGTCTTCGAGGCAACTTTGGCTCAATATGGTTTAACTCTAGAAAAACTCAAGGAAAGACTTCAAATTACCTTAGGTCAAAAGAAGTTAGCTAGTACCTTATTTAGCCCAGAAGTCACTGATGAAGAGGTGTCTGATTACTTTACTCAAAATGCAGCTTCATTTGAAGGCAGAACTCTTCCAGAGCTAGAAGCTGAAATCAAACTCAATCTTCTAGACCAAAAACTTCAGTTAGAGTTCAATACTTGGTTCGAAGAGCAAAAAGAGACAGCCAGTATTCGCACGTTTATCTAAACGTACATGGCTGCCCCCCAAAAAACCAAAAAGCCTGCAGACTTGAGTCAATCCATTTTGAAAAGATTCATTATCCCCTTAACTACATTAGGTATTATTTCACTTCTAATAGTTACCACAATTTTTAGGTCCAAAAATACTCCAACTCCCAACACATCTTCATCACCAACAGAGGAACTTGAGTCAGTCTCAAATCTTTTAGATCTTCCTCATCCTAATTTAGACTCAAGAACCTCAATTGAAAAAGCTATCAGCAGTCGTCGTAGCTATAGAAGTTTCGAAGACAAATCAATAAGCCTGGGTTATCTTTCCCAGCTACTTTGGTCTGCCCAGGGCGTAACTACCGATTGGGGTGGTCGCACAGTCTCTTCATCAAAATCTGCCTACCCATTAAGTCTATATATCATTAGTAGTCAGATCAATGACCTAGATAAAGGTCTCTATTTATATATTCCAGGAGATATCCAACCAGCTCATCAACTGTCTACCATCTACAAATCAGACCTAATCAGCCTACTAGCTGAAACTACAGATCAATACTCCATACAACATGCTCCTTTAGTTATAATCGTCACAAGTAGTAGTAATAAAATAGAGGCCTATTTAGAGGCCGGCCAAGTAGCTCAAAATCTCTTTCTTCAATCAGAAAGTTTGGGGTTAGGTATGGCTACTATTAGTAGTCAAGATTCAGACTTACTAAAGGAAGCTTTAAAACTTCCAGAAGAAGAAACTATCATTTTATTCATTCCTGTTGGTCATCCCAAAAAATAATATAATATGCCCATGGCCGAAAGAAGCTTTTTTAAAAAAATTGAAGGCACAGGTATCACTCTTAATGGTAAAGACGAAGACTTGCTTTCACTAACTGCCGTGCTCGCTGCTCCTGGTAAAAACCAGTTAAATTCCGTTGGCAAGGCAGAAACTCTAGCAGTAAAACTCCATAAACAAGATCTAAGCCTTCAGCAAGTCCAGTTTGTTCAAGAGAAAAAAGGCTTTAAGCATCCAAGTGAAGCAGCTAGTTGGTTGCTAGAATCAAATAACAAGTTAATCCTTTATCTCTGGGAGCAAGATGAAAAAGGTGGTCCCGTCCAAAGCCATACAAGCTAGGTTTTTCTCCACTCCTCAATTTTCTTGTGGTCTCCAGACAGCAACACCTTCGGTACTTTCCAGTCTTTATACTCTTCAGGTCTAGTGTACTGTGGATGCTCAATCTTTCCCCTTTTGCCGTACGACTCCTCGTCCAAGCTAGCAGAATTTCCCAATATCCCAGGAATCAGTCTAACCACACTGTCAACCACCACCATAGCCGGAATCTCACCACCAGTCAAAACATACTTTCCTATAGAAATAACTTCATCAGCTATGTAGTCATGAACTCTGTGGTCCACCCCTTCATAGTGCCCAGCAATCAGTATCAAGTGGTCATTACCAGATAGTTCCTCGGCCTTTGCTTGGCTAAAAACCTTACCTTTAGTATCAAGCAAAACTACTACAGAAGACTTGGTTCTCAAGCTCTCTACAGCTCTATCAATCACATCCACCTTCATCACCATACCCGGTCCTCCACCATAAGGTGGTAGGTCAGTAGTGTTGTGTTTATCTTCCGCCCAATCTCTTAAGTTATGAACCTTAATCTCTATCTTTTTATCTTCCTGAGCCCTCTTTAAAATACTCTCATCAAAAGGTCCTTTAAACATCTCGGGGAATAGTGTCAAAACATCAATCTTCATAAGGGTATTATACTTCCTTCTCCGTCATTCTGGCTTGTCCAGAATTCTTTTATAAGGGACTTTTTATATTTTTTAATTTTGGATTAGTCACTTTTGTATATATCTGTGTTGTCCTAATATTTGCATGGCCTAAAAGCTCCTGTACATATCTTACATCAACCCCGTTCTCCAGTAGGTGAGTAGCAAAACTATGTCGCAAAGAATGAAAAGTAGCCGGCTTCTTAACGTTAGCTTTCTTTAAAGCTACTTTGAAAACTCTTTGAGCTGTCGCGGTTGTCAGTTTCCCACCTCGCTCACTCTCAAACATTAGGTCGTCAATTTCTTTTCCGGCCATAAGTTTTTCCAAATCACTAGCAATACTTGAAGATAACACTGTCAATCTGTCTTTCTTCCTCTTGCCTTGCCTCACAGTTAGTGTCAGATTCTCTGTATCAACATCTTGTATTTTCAAGCTCACCACCTCGCTCACTCTCAACCCAGCCGCGTAGGCAAGGGAAACCATTATCAGATGTTTGTGGTTTTTAATCTTACTTAAAACCTGTTGAATTTCTTCTCTAGATAAAACTATCGGTATCTTTCTAGTACGTTTAGGGTGTCTTATCTTTATAAAGTCAGGCTTTTTATAAATTTGTATATACAAAAAATTGATGGCATTGGCATGCAGAGAAATGGTCTGGCTAGATAGTCCTTTCTGCTGCTTTTTATAAAGATAGCTCTTCAGCTCATCATTAGTTAGTTCTTCCAGCGGTTTCCTATAAAACTTACTCAAGGCTCTAAACACCTGAGAATAGGCCTTAATTGTCTTTCTACTATAATTACGCAAACTTAATGTCTGTTCCAGTGTTTCTAGTAAACTACTCATATACTATATTCAACAAATATCATGTATATCATACAACATTTGACAGTATATCCAAAAACAATTAACATATACACTAGTTGTAGGAAATTTTTCTGAACAAATCAATATTTTAGTTTTTGAATTTTTGACACAAAAAAGCCCTGCGCTAGGTAAATTTCTAGCACAGGGATTTAAAATAGTTATCGGTAAATCCTACTTAGTTTCGACGACATAGAACGTCTTGCCCGAATCTGAATCCATGAATCCGGCAACGGCCCCATCAGGCGCATGCGTTACTTCTTGTCTGTACAGACCTTGCTCATTAGGTGTATAGCGTCGCGTAATATTGCCCTGCAAGGTTGGTTCGAGTTCATCAATTGCCGCTTCCACGCGGGCTCGACTTTCATCATCACCCAGGTGAAGCATCTGAGCATCGCCCCCAGAATAGTGCCAGTCTACACGGGCCTGGGCTTTTTCAGCCACAGATTTCACCCAATTTTCAGCCGCATTGGAAGGTGCGTGAAATACTAAAACAGGTTCTCCATTCTCAAAGATCTCTTGGTCGCACGGAGGGGGTGTAGGTCCATCAGTTGCCATAGTAAATTCTCCTTTACAAAGATAGGTATGGTCAAAATTGGTTTTCAAAATGCAACACCTTCATTATACCAAGTATTATGGGATTCATCAACTAAAATCCAAAAACAAAACATTTGTTCAGAAAAGCTCGTTCCGCTTTACTTCACGCCCCACTGCGTTTTCGTCGCTTTGTATCAGAATGGTAACAAAGCTCCTCAGGTCCTACAACACTGTATATGCGGTTCGCTCGTTGCACCACGCTCACCCAAATTGTTCGCATTTTAGTACAATGTACATTGTAAAACGCTTCAACTTCGCATATACAGAAACGTTGTGCGAAATAATCAAATCTTTGTTATCCTTTATATATGGAAATATCAATCAACCCAGAAGACCTTAATATATCCACCACAGAAATGGAAATAAAAAAATCTGGAATAGAAGTTACTGATTCAAGGAAATCTCCAGATGCAAATCAAGCTAAAAACATAAGTGAACAAATCAAAACAGACAGTATTATCGACTCTTTGCAGGATTCAAAAAAATTCTTGGGCAAATACTCAACCAAGTCTCCCCAAGAGCTAACGATAAACATTGTTGATGGCAACCTGGGAGAAGGTACAGTCAAAGGAACTCAGATTGAAATTCAAATGCCTAGCCAAACTGATGCAATTCGGGGAATACAAAAGTCCTTGGAGCCTCTATTTAGTGATATGTCTGAACAGGCCGCCGGGGAACTCGTACTTGCTTTGGCGACCTCTACAATTCTACATGAGGGAGTTCATGGTATTTTTGACAGCACACCTAGCTCAAAGTTGGCCGCTGACTATGAAAGAGTATCTGAAACTAAAAATACTAATGGAGAAGTTGTTACGCTACTTGATGAAGGTATAACTTATGCAATCCAAGGTCGCTACGCAAGGGAAGTTCAACCCTTAGGCAGTTTGGCTCCAAGGATTAATGAACAAGATAATCCTTTGGTAAAAAAAAGGAAAGCTCTTGGGGAGAAATTGAAACCCAAAGTTAATGAGTATATTGATACAGGCAAAGAGATTGACGATGAATTTTTAGCTTTTGCATCTCAACAGATCAAAGGTCTTGGAAACTTATAATTCCACATTTTTTAAGATACAAAGATTTAATTACTTCTCCTTCACTCTGTTCAGTCGACCACATTGCATTTTCGCTCAAGCGGTCTAAGATTCTACCGCTTCTCACTCAGGTCGCACAACACTGTATATCTGGCTCGGATCTTGCAGACCCTCGACCCATATCGTTCACGCTTTTTAGGGTAAAATATCCTAAAGCGTTTCGACATCAGATATACAGAAACGTTAGGCAATATAATTCATTCAATGATTTGGTTACAATGACTCCACAAGAATCAACGCCATCTTATCCCGGAGCCACTTATGTGGATGGTCTTATTGCTGTTGCTGAACTTAGAGGTATATCAT
>Ga0233437_1001066_pt1 | contig 53400 bp, 54 predicted proteins | sample SI_122_August201_FD_182714 | JGI IMG/M metagenome (GOLD analysis project Ga0233437, IMG submission 182714) | Seawater microbial communities from Saanich Inlet, British Columbia, Canada - SI_122_August2016_200_MG | ecosystem: Environmental > Aquatic > Marine > Inlet | place: Canada: British...
AAATTATACTTGCCCCGCGAAGCCTTGGCACGGTGGTGCTTGCCCCGCGAAGCCTTGGCACGGTGGTGCTTGCCCCGCGAAGCCTTGGCACGGTGGTGCTTGCCCCGCGAAGCCTTGGCGAAGTGGGGAACTCTAAACTTTTCTTAGCATAATTTCTAAAATTGTTTAAACTTAAGCTTTTAAGCTTCATACTCGCTGACACTTAGGGCAATAGTATGTCCCCCTACCCCCTAACATTATTTTCTTAATTTTTGTCTGACATCTCTCGCACGGTTGACCATTTTTTTTGTAAACCAAGTAATGCTCTTGGTAAGTCCCTCCCATACCATCTACGTGAACATAGTTCGTCTCACTAGCCCCCTTGTACTGTATCCCTCTCCCTATCACCCTCTTTATTCCAATATATAACTCATGAACTTTTTCTTCATCCAAAGCCAACTTATTGCCTCTCATGCCTGGATTCACCTTAGCGTAATAAAGACCATCATTAACATAAATATTGCCAAGCCCCGCCATCTTGTTTTGATCCAACAAAACCAACTTCACTTTTCTTCCTGAAACTTCCAAAACATCTCGAAGATAATTCTTATCAAAATGCTTACTGGTTACATCCGGACCAAGCTGACCTAGTAAGTGATTTACTTGATCTGGATCCAATAACTTCATCCACCCAAACACTCTCAGATCATTGAAAAACAACGTGCCTTTAGTTAATTTAATCACCACTCTCGTATGCTTGCTTGGTAGTTTTTTCATCCAATCAGAAGTTGGATGGCCTCCCACTATTCGCTTGCTCCCGGATACATACACCAACTGTCCGGTCATTTTCAAATGAATTACTAGGCACCGCTTTTCTGTCCCGACTTTACCCCGTAGCGGGGCAAGTTCCAAAATCAACAACTTTCCTCGCCGATCAATTTTTTTAATCTTCTTTCCAATCAACTCTTTTCTCGCTCCCACAAAGCTTTTTTTCCTCAGAATCCTCACTGACTCTATCTTCTGATTTCTAATCACCTTCTCTAACTGTCTCTTAATTGTCTCTACTTCTGGTAACTCCGGCATGACCTATTCTACCACGTATTAAATCAATCACTAACTTAGACCGAAGATTACTATCAATAATTGACTATTTAACCAGATTTACCCCGCGAAGCCTTGGCGAAGTGGGGCCAAAATATGCTTCTTCATCTCCCTTATAAACCGCTCTTTACTAAAACCTGAAGCTCTCTTGGTACAAGCTTGAGGATCAAACCTCATCTTCTCAAACTTCTTTATCGCACTAATTAATGACTCCACTGTCTGTTTCTCAAAAAACACTCCCGTAGGCTTGCTTGCCCCGCGAAGCCTTGGCGAAGTGGGGGACTCCACCACTGTCTCCAGATAGCCTCCACCTCTAAAAGCTATGACCGGAGTGCCTAAGCTCATTGCTTCGACCGGTGTAATTCCAAAATCCTCATTTTCTGCCATTGCCAAAAATCCTTTGGCTTCTAAGTATAGTTTTACCAACTCCTCATCACTCACTTTACCTACAAACTCAACTGAATCTTGAGCCATCTGCTTTAATTGATTAAACTGACTACCCCATCCTGAGCCTTCTCCAGCTATCTTTAGTTTAAAGCCCATCTTATTTGACGCCTTAATCGCCAACTCTAATCCTTTGCCTCCGACAATCCTAGATATGACTAAATAGTAATCTTGTTTTTTTACTGACGGGCCTGCCTGCTTTGTAAGCGTCAGCGTTGCAGGCGGATATATCACCCTCGCTTCTCTTCTATAAAACTTCTCAATTCTCTTCTTCACTTCCTTGCTATTAGCAATAAAATAATCCACTTTTTGAGCTTGACGAAAATCATACTGTCTCATGAAATGTCCGATTATCGTGCCATAAACTCGAACCGGCCAAAATTTCTGCCACTCCATACTCGTCTTATACCCATAAAGCCACCTAGGTGGTGTATGGCAATAACAAAACTCAATCGGTTTCTTACCCTTCTCTCCAAAACCCTTGGCCACATACCAACTCGAAGAACTAATCACCACATCATAGTCTTTCAATTTCTCGGTCATGCTACCCCAAATCCAAGGGGCTAGAAACCTAAATGGTGAATGTAGCTTGCCGGCAAAAAAAGGTATTCTATGAACCCAGGAAGTGATGATTTTTTTGTCTTTAAATCGCTTATAGCCTTCAGAATTTTTCTTTACAAAAGCTGTATAAATAGGAGCTTTAGGAAATATTTCTGACAAAGCCTTTAAAACTCTTTCCGCTCCTCCAAACTCATTTAGATAGTCATGAACCAAAGCTACTTTCATCTTAAAACAGACTTACCTGTTCTCCTTTCTCAGCTTCCTTAGCTTTTTTTTGCTCCACAAACATCTCTTCAACATCTTCTTCGAAAGCGTCTCCCGGTAACCTATTAGCAATCGACTTAAAGCCTAAATCCATAAAAAACTCCACTGCTTTATTCTTATCATAATCATGCACTTCACACTTCTTTAGTTTTAACTTTATCGGCACATCCAAAACAATTGTCGCCAACATCTTGCTCTTTATCGCATCTTCCTTACCGTCAATTAATTTTTTTTGCAAACCAATCGATAGACCATCCCAACCTTTACCATCTTTACCCTGTGAATACAGGGCCTCAACCGAACCAAATCTAGTGATTAAGTCCAAAGCCGTCTTCGGACCAATCCCTCTAATTCCCGGAATATTATCAGATGAATCTCCAGAGAGAGCTTTGTAATCTATCATCTGAATTGGCTTAAACCCATATCTCTCTTTGACTTCCTTCTCGCCATACATCATCGCCGGCTTCTGTCCTCTCCCCGGTACAAACACCTTGACATTACCGTTAACTAACTGCATCGCATCCTGGTCTCCGGTTACCACCACCGCCTGTGTCTTTTTATCCACTACTTGTTTACATAAAGTGCCGATTACATCATCAGCCTCAAATCCCTCCATCTCAAAAATTGGTATATTCAAGATCTTGACTACTTCTTTCACTCTTCCTAGTTGGTTCTTTAAATCTTCATCTGTCTTTGGTCTCTGAGCTTTATACTCCACAAATTCTTTATGTCTAAAGGTTGGCTTATCTAAATCAAAAGCTACCGCTATATGAGTCGGTCTCAGTTCTTTGATTACCGATAACAGAATGGATGAGAACCCAAACACCGCGTTAGCCAGCTCTCCATCTCTAGCCACTAAACTGGTTGGAAAAGCATAAAAAGCTCTAAACACCACCGCATGACCATCTATTAACACTAATCTCTTCTTCATTGAGTTATTTTAACATGCTTCAAACTCTAAACCACGGGTCTAACTTCCATCCATCAGGCAATTCACCTCTCACATCACCTTTCCATAAATAATCTCCCACTCTTGCCAAACTATCTCCAGTTTGTAAAATTCGTACATTTATATTTTGAGCTTGATCTAAAAACCTTATTAATTGGGGCGGCATCATTGCATCAGTCACTACTAATTCTTTTAATGCTGGGTGGTTCAAATTTTCTAATGAATTACCGACAAAATTTGCATGCATAGCTATGACTGTCACCTTTATCCCAAGTTTTAATGATAAATCCAGAATTAATTTGGACGTTGATCCAGTTTGAATCTCGTCATCAAACATAAAAATTTCTTCAACTCCTTCAAGTTCTTTTTCCATTTGTTCACCATTCTCTACGCTTAACTCACCTGTGAATTTATCCCTACACTTTTTACATTGGATTACTTCTAGGCCCAATTCATCTGCAAAACTATTAGCTGTTTGATGTCGATTCTTATCAGGGGCTGCAACTCGAAACCTTTTTCTTATCTCTTCGGGTAATTCCTTAAACTCTTTGTATCCCAATTGATCTGCTGCCCATTTATAGCCCGTCAATCCGATCATTTGCAAACCTAACCAATTTGCATACTCAAATGCTTCTCCGGAATGAGCTTCACCTACAATCAATTTATCTATCACATCCCCTCCACCCTTGAGTTCAGTGCTTGCAATCCTGTCAATTACTTCATAAGCTGTTGGTGGCTCTGGGACTATTTTATCATTTGACTCAAAAATTCCATCTTGTCTCAGTCCACACAAACGACTCGCTATCACCGTCACAGAGCTAGCTCGATTAACTTCCTTCATCCATCTCGCTGCCCCTAATACAGCCCCAAGTACATTTTCATCGTCAATACTGACAATTAAATTTACTCCTCTACCTTGAAGCTTTTCCGTTAATCCTTCTATTTCAAGCTTCGCCACTGTTGCCCCATCTTGATAAACTACTCTTGGAACTACTGCCATATCTTCTCCAAACCAACCAAATTGAGCTAAATCTCCCTCGCCTATCTTGGCGCCATTTATTTTAAACTCTTCTATGCTAGCTGGACTTAAAAAAACAGTAATTGGAGAATCCGCTACCCTCTCATTTCCCATCGTCCAGAAATCCAATGCCTCACTCGGATCTACTTGTCCACGGTCTATTCCAGTTAACTGAGCTAGAATAGCTTCTGCTTGTCCACTTTTTTCAACTGCCATCTTTTAGCCAAAAACCCGCCTATTTGGCAGGTTATCTATATCCAACTTACACTTCAATTAACTGAACTGTCAATACTTATTTATTCTTCACAGTCATCAACTTCTCAAAGTCTTCACTCTCCAAAGTTTCTTTTTCAAGTAAGGCCTTAGCCACTTTATCCAGCTTCACTTTGTTTTTCTGTAATATCTCCATTGCCTTAACCTCACACTCCCCGACAATCTTCTTGATCTCCGCATCTGCCTTACTTTGCAAGTTCTCAGACACCTTAACCGGTTCATACCACTCGGTTCCTAGTGCCCCAATATCCATTCCTCCACCCAAATTAATCGGCCCCAAGCTACTCATCCCCATCTTTAAGACCATATTTCGAGCCACCTCATTTACTCTAGCAATATCATTGGCCGCTCCACCAGTTAGTTCATTAAAGATTAGCATCTCGGCCGCTCTGCCTCCCAGTAACGAAGTAATTTGATTAACTAAAAAACTTCGAGTGTAAGTATAGCGATCGGTCTTTGGTGGAATTAAAGTATGCCCCAAACTCGATCCTCTAGCCACAATGCTAATTCGATGAACCGGATCCATCTTAGGGAGCATATGAGTCACCACCGCATGTCCAGCCTCATGATAAGCTGTCATCTTCAAGTCATCTTCTGTTTGTTTCATTTTTTTCTCCGGCCCCAACTTCACCTTCAAAGCTGCCTCTTCAAGCTCAGTCATACCAATCGTTACCTTGCCGACTCTAGCCGCCAAGATAGCCGCCTCATTTAACATATTCTCAATATCCGCTCCACTAAAACCAACTGTTCTCTTAGCTAACTTTTGCCATTTCACCGGCTTAGTTAAAGGCTTGCCTTTAGCATGTATCTTGATAATTGCTTCCCTGTCTTCAATATCAGGCATATCCAAAATGACTCTTCGATCAAACCGCCCCGGTCTAACCAAAGCTGGATCCAGTAAATCACCTCTATTGGTTGCTGCAATCACAATCACCTGCTCATTAGCTGTAAATCCATCCATCTCTACTAAGATCTGGTTTAAAGTCTGCTCTCTCTCATCATGTCCACCAGTTAAAGCTCTTGATCTTTGTCTACCAATAGCATCAATCTCGTCAATGAAGATTATTGCTGGAGCTTTCTTCTTAGCCGTAGCAAACAAATCTCTCACTCTACTAGCTCCAACTCCGACCAGCATCTCCATAAACTCAGATCCTGCCATCGAGAAAAAAGTCACCCCAGCTTCACCAGCAATGGCCTTGGCTAGTAGTGTTTTCCCGACTCCACTTGGACCAACCAAAATGACTCCTTTTGGTGTTCTGGCTCCCACTTTCTTATACTTCTTAGGATGCTTCAAGAAATCGACCACTTCTTCAAGCTCGCGTTTAGCTTCCTTTACTCCAGCTACATCTTTAAAACTAACATCTTGCTTTCCTTTCATAAACAACTTAGCTTTGTTCTTACCAAAGCTGAAAATACCGTCTTGTTGGCCTCGAACTTGCCTAAACAGGAAAAGAAAAATAGCTCCGGTCAAAACTACTGGCAACAATATCTCCAACACTCCCCGCCAGGCTCTTTGAGCCGAAGTATCTTTAGTCTCAAAGTTCACTGTACTGACATCAACTTGAGCTCTATCTAAAATCTCCACAAAACTCTCACCAGCTTGTTTCCTCGACTCTATTAAACCCTCCCTGTTTTTATACTCCACCAAAATTCTCTCTTCCTCGACTTCAATCTTCTCCACTTTATCCGCTTTAATATCTTGAATTAACTGACTCATTCCCACCTTATCGACTGGTAGCGGACCTGAAAGTATCGAGATAAAGAAAGGGGCTACAAAGAAGAGAATTACCAACCATATCACCATTCTCTTTGGATTAAACTTAACTTGTTTTATCTTTACTTTCCCACCAGTTTGTTTCTCAATGGTCTTTTTAAGCTTATCCATCTCACTGACTGGTTTCTGGTTTTTATTATTATCTTCAGCCATAGGCTGATCGGCCTTTGGCCGAGGTGCTGCCTTGTCCCGCATAGCTTTAGCGGCGTGGGATTGTTTTACCATCTTCCGATTTTAACACACCAACCCTACAAAACCCAAAGGGGATAGCAAACTTAATCACTATCCCCTTCTTTGATACTCCCTAGCTCAACTTTCCCTCCAGAAAGTCTTCATAACCTTTCAAGTCCAAAAGACCTTGACCAGACAGGTTAAAGACTATTGTCTCTTCTTTCCTCTGACTCTTACAGCGCTTCGCTTCATCAATCACCGCCTTAACTGCATGAGCTGTCTCAGGGGCTACCACTACTCCTTCGGCTTCTGCAAATACTTGAGCCGCCTTAAATATCGACACTTGATCAAAAGCCTTGGTTTCAATCAAGCCTTTCCGGTGAGCAAAAGCCAAACTCGGGGCAATGCCATGATAACGTAATCCCCCAGCATGAAGTGGTGGGGGTACAAAATCAGATCCCAAACTATCCATCATCAGCAATGGTGTCTGTTTACCTGTATCACCAAAGTCATACCTATACTTACCCTTTCCCATCGAGGCACAACTCTGTGGTTCCACCCCCACAAACCGACAATCTTTAAGGTTCGTAACCTTAAATTTTTCTGCCAGCATTGGAAAAATAAAACCAGCAAAATTGCTTCCACCCCCACAACAACCAATCATTACCTTTGGTTTTTCTCCCAAAGCCTTTAGTTGTTCCTTAACCTCTTGGCCAATCACAGTTTGGTGTAGCACCACGTGGTTTAGCACACTCCCTAAAGAGTACTTGGTTGACTCATCATGGGAAGCCACCTCGATCGCTTCAGCGATGGCCATTCCCAAGCTTCCATGAGTCTTGGGTACTTCTTTCAGAAACTGTTTACCCATCTTGGTAGTCTTAGATGGGCTGGAGATTACCTCAGCACCAAACAGTTTCATTAGAGTTTTGCGATACGGTTTTTGATCAAAACTGATCCTAACCATATAGACCAGACACTCAAGCTCAAAAAACTTGCAAGCCATGGCCAGAGCCGAGCCCCACTGACCTGCTCCCGTTTCTGTCACCAGTCTTTTGACACCTTCTTTGGCGTTGTAATAGGCTTGAGCAATGGCCGTATTGATCTTATGAGACTGGGTTAAAGTCATGCCTTCATGTTTGTAATAAATTCGAGCCGGAGTCTTTAGTCTTCTCTCCAATCTTTTGGCTCGAATCAATGGTGTGGCTCTGAAAAGCTTATACACCTCCCTAACCTCATCCGGAATTTCAATAAACTCTTCAAGGCTTACTTCCTGACGGATCAACTCCATTGGAAACAAAGGTGCTAAATCCTCTGGCCCAACCGGTTTTTTAGTCGCCGGATGTAAGGGTGGAGGTGGCATCTCCCCCATATATTTATTGAAATAATAATTAATATTTAAAAAATGTTTTGGTAAATAATTCATATTTTCCTTTCACATATTTAAGGTTCGTAACCTTAAATATTTGTTATTAAAAAAACCGCCTCTCGGCGGGTTTGCTAAATACTTTCTTTTCACTACTAGCTATTAGCTCCCCGCCACAAATACCTCCCACTCCACCAAATATTCGAGGTTACGAACCTTGAATTTACTAGAAGATTAGTAATCTTATCCATTCTATTCATATTTATAAAAACTATATTTATTAGTCACCCCAATCTTCTCTCTCACATCCATCATCTTCTCAATCGCTAACTTCCTCACCTTGGCTGACCCCTCTTCAAGGATCTTCTTGATCCTCTCCGGATTTTTCTTAAGCTCCAAGTATCTCTCCCTCTCCTCCTTAAATCTCTCCAAAAACGCTTTAATTAACTTCTCTTTTACTTCGACGTCCCCCACTGTTCCAGCTCGGTATCTTTTCTTCAATCCTTCCACTTCTTTTTTGTCTTCATTAATCAAATCATGATAAGCAAATACCGGGTTTCCTTCCACTTTCCCAGGATCCGTTGCTTTCTTTCTATTGGGATCAGTAAAACAACCCATTATCTGTTTCTTAATTATTACCTCATCTTCTAGAATTGAAATATAGTTTCCCAAACTCTTACTCATCTTCCTTTGTCCATCAGTTCCCACAATTCTGGCTGACTCTTTCACGTTATATATATCGGGTAGTTTAAACGTCTCTCCATAAACCTTATTAAATCTCTCTGCAATGTCTCGCGTCACTTCAATGTGCTGTTTTTGATCATCACCTACTGGCACATAGTCAGGGTCATACATCAAAATATCCGCTGCCATCAAAACCGGATAACTAAACAAGCCCATATTTATCTTTTCCTCATCAAAGCTCTTCTGAAGTTTATCTTTATAAGCATGACATCTCTTTACTAGTCCTAGTGGTGTCACATTATTTAAAATACTTTGTAACTCAGTGTGTTGTGGCACATCTGATTGTCTGTAAAAAACTACTTTTTCAGGATCAAGACCACAGGCCAAATATGACAGAATTTGATTTTCAACATTACTCTGCATTTGTTTTTTATCTTGCACCGTTGTTAAAGCATGTAAATCCGCCATGAAAAAGAAAACCTTGTCTGCTTTTTTCTGAAGCTCCAAAAACGGCACCACTGCCCCAAAGTAGTTAGCAATATGAATCTCTCCCGTTCCTGACGGGGTAATTCCAGTTAAGATTGAGTATTTATCTTTCATATTTTTTATCTCGCCAATGGCGGATCTCCTTTATATAAGGCTAACAAAAAAGCCCTTGCAAAACCACTACTAATAATTAGTGATCTTACAAGGGCCCTCAAAAAGACGTTGCCACCTTGTTTTTATCTAAATCTTACGATCTAAACCTTATTATCTGACTCTATCCCCTTCGAGCGATTTCAGACTGCCTATTTACACTTGGCTTGTGAACAAGACATGATTTACTAGCCTTGTCAGCTTGTCCCGACTTCACGTCGGGGCTCAGGGAGTCCCAACCGATTCCCCTTAACGCTTTTGATTTAAATGTTAACTTCAAGTATTCTATCACCAAACCATTATTTGTCAAACTATTTATAGTGAGCTTGTCGAACTATGCCAAAACACTTTATCAAAGTAAAAGAAAACTTTACCTGTGACCACTGTCATCATCAAGTCACTGGTACCGGCTTCACCAACCATTGCCCTCAATGCCTCTACTCCAAACACGTTGACAATCTCGTTCCCGGTGACAGGGACGGTCCCTGTCATGGCTTAATGAAACCCATCGCCTCTACTCTGAAAAATGATCAATTTACCCTCACTTACCAATGTCTCAAATGCCAAAAAACCATCAAAAACAAAGCTTCCTTAAACGACAATCAAAAACTTCTAATCCTGTTCGCTTCGAAACCAGCTCCCATAAAAAAGTAGCGGCGGATGGACTCGAACCATCGAACCTTTGCCTTATGAAGACACTGCTCTAACCAACTGAGCTACGCCGCCTTATATTCTGTATTTTACCAGATCAACCAATGTTTTTCTTTAATCCTTCTATATAACCCAATATTTCATAGTTTAAATTAGTTCCTCTTCTCACTCTTACAAATAAAGTTCCATAATGATTATTAAAATTAGCATAGAACTTTTTATTCTTAACTCTTTTATAGCTAACTCCCGTAAAAACACTCCTTGGAATGCCAGTAACTCTAGACCAATATCTCTCTACTTCATCAATCCTGCATTTATGATCTTGATTAATACTCACAAAGCAATAAATTCTATCTTCATCAATTTTTAAACATTCCTTTAACCATCTGATAAAAATATTGATCATCCCAGGGTCAGAATTAACAAATGCTGTTGCTCTATTCTTCTTACAACCTTCTGCCCAGTATAATCCAGAGCCCAATACAAACAACTCTCTTTTTGATAAATTCCCTACCCTCCTGGCTCCATAACTCATAAATCTACTCTTTCGATTAATTTGTTCATCTCTTTTTATTTTTGCAGCTTTTAGGCTTCCCCTTACACTCCCGTCCTTTTCGCTTTTGGCTAATTCAACTATTTGTTCTTCCGTTAATCTAATATTTCTACACCACACACTCACCGAGCTCTTGCTAACTTCAAGTTTATTCGCAATTTTCCCAATCGCCATTCCAATTTCTTTCCTCAATCGTCTAGCTTCAATTCTTTGGGCAGATTTAGCCATATATTCTTAATTTCAGTATACGAATTTATACCGAACATGTCAATAACAAAAATCCCCCGATTTATAGTGAGTTAATCGAACTATTACTCGAGGGAAATTTTATTGTAGCGGGTCCTAGGTAACGCTCCTAGGTTAAGTGAGATTATGCCTTTATTTCTAAAGTTAGACTATACCATCACCTCCGACGTGATGTCAGAGGGCTCGGCGTATGATGGGTCGAAGTATCGAACACCATCTCTGCTTACGCATCAGTCGTTACGGGGTCACGAAGACTTCCCACGGGGTTGATCCTAATCCAATCAGGACTTTCTCCGTTATGAGCCGAGTTTGCAAACAGCAATCGCTCGCTGTTGGGCCCACACTTGAGCCTCACGAGATACTTACCTCCCACCCGCTATATAGTTAGTTCAGTCAGCTACTTGTGGTGAGCTTGTCGAACCATGTTTTAAAGAGCAAAGCCTATTTTAACACTAAAACTCAAAGTTATTAAGCCCACTATCTTAGTTATGCCTTATACTTCTTCCAATCTGGATATTTTTTCTTAAACGCCAAAACAATAATATCTACCGCTTGTTCGATCGATAAATAGGTAGTATTAATCACCAAATCATAGTTATTGGCACTTGAACTAGACGCTCCAAAATACTGACGAATAAACTGTTTTCTATTCTTGTCCCACTTCTTCACCCTCTCTCTTGCCTCATAAAGTGTATAGCCCTCATATTGAGCTGTAAAACCGGCTCTGACCAAAAAAGGCGCAATTATTCTTATATGTAATCCCCCATATTGACCAGCGATATGAGCTCCACCTCGACCCAAGATAACACAATTACCTTTCCGGGCTACTGATAGAACCACTTCACACAAACTCTTAATAAATGTCTGCTCCGAAACATATTCAGGGTTCAATAGTGAATGAACCAAATCATCCATAAAACCTCTCTCTTTTTCATCCAAAGACTCAATCAACGCCTTCCTTTTCTTAGCTTTCTTAGCCGTCATCTCAATTATCTCTTTATGATAAAGCTTGAAACCCAGTTTTTTCGACACCATTTCTGCAATCAGTTTTCCTCCACTACCAGCTTCTCGTGAAACAGTAATAAAAGGCCTAACCTGCATCTTTCTCACTCCCAATCCCGGCTTCTCCTGATGCAACAACTCGCGTCTCTTTACGTGTTTTGAAACCAAGTCATCCAGTAACCCCATAAGCTTTCTCCTTTCAACTAATTCTCGGCTTATTTATTATACCAAATACCTCCTGCCATTTCTCGACATTACTCTTATCTTCTTCCTCTTTAACTCTAATCTCATCAACTCTTTCGTTATCTTTGGTTATCTTATCAGGCACAATAATTACTTGCTCGTTAGGTTTGGCCATCTTTAAAACATCTCGAACTTGCTCTTCCCACCACTCACTTCCCTCGACCTCTATCAACTCTTTTTTCAACTCCTCTTGCTTAAGCTTAGTGGCCATTAGCTCTTCCTCCGCTTTTTCTATCCGATCATCAGCATTCCAAAGTCTTACGATATCCTTTACCAATCTCACCGAAATGATTATACTTAATATCATGATGAAGTATGCTATAACTCGTTTTTTACCCGTTGACATCTATCCCTCTCATTGCTATTATAAGATACTTTATGAACACTGACCAAACAGACTTACAAACCGCAAAACAAAACTTTATCAGCGATCTAAAAGACTTAGGTCGATCTTCTGCCACCATCCTAGCATACAACAAAGATGTCGACCAACTAATCGAGTTTGTAGCCAAGAAAAATCTCACTAAAACCACCGAACTGACCACCGATTCTATCGAAGCCTTCAAAGAATTTCTCGCTCAAGAAAAATACACCGCCAAATCAATTTCTAGAAAACTTAACTCCATTAAAACCTTTTGTCGCTTTTTGATTAAAAACAATCTCATTACCGAAAACCCAGCCACTTCAGTTTCACACCCTAAATACGAAATCAAAGCTCCACGAATTCTATCTAAAATGGAGTATCGTTCCTTAAGAGATGTTTGTCGCGACGACTTGCGTGTTTATGCCATTGTCGAAATTCTACTCCAAACCGGTATTCGTATCGGTGAGCTAGCCAACCTTGAACTTGATCATGTTCAAGATAGTTCTCTTCACATCAAAGCTTTCGAATCCCATGGTGAACGCCAAGTTCCCTTAAACAAAGCCGCTTCCTCAGCTTTAACCGAGTACTTGAAAATCAGACCTAAAACCAAATCCAAAACTATCTTCGTTACTAAAACCGGTAAGGCCTTTTTGATTAGAAATATTCGTACCGCTATCGACCGATACTTTAAGTTAGCTGATATCAAAGAAGCTAAGGTCAACGATCTCAGGCACACCTTTATCGCCCACCAGCTTCAAGCCGGCACTCCCCTCACCTTAATTTCTCAGCTAGTTGGCCACAAAAGACTCTCCACCACCGAAAAATATCTTGAAGTTGTTACCAGTAACTCCCAATCTCCCGCACATCTCGAAGAGCTTTAATTTAGTAGGCCGAGCTGGACTCGAACCAGCGACCGCGAAGGTATAAGCTTCGTGCTCTAACCAACTGAGCTACCGGCCTCTATCCGACATTTTACCAAATCCACTCCAATTACACTAATTCGTCACCAGTTGATAATAAACTGCTCTCCCTTTCCCGCATTTTTTCATTATCTTTTTGTCAACCAAGTTTTTCAATCTTCTTTGAGCTGTTCTTTCGGGAATCCCTAAGATTTCTAGAACATCTTGTAGATCAATTTTCCCCATCTGGTTTGCATAATCCAACACTAAAAGCTCGTCTTTAGATAGTCTTACTACTAACTTACTGTCACTCATACTCACCGCCACTATCTCCTTTTCCAGGTCTTGAGCTATGGCTAAAAAGCCTTTGGTAAAAAAATCAAGCCAAGGAGTTATATCCGCTTCTTTTCGCCCTTCAAAGGTCTTGGCCCTGCTTAAGGCTTTATAATAACTCATTCTGTTTTGCCAATAGTATATGTCCAAAGCCAATGATTTTCTAAAGTTATATTTCTTTAACCATAAATACATCATTGTTAACAACCTGGTTGTCCTACCATTTCCATCACTAAATGGGTGGATCGACACAAACCAATAATGAAATATTCCTGCCGCCAAAACCGGATGCAACTTTTCTCCTTGTTTATTCAGCCAAACCATTAATTGATTAATCGATTCTTCAACATTTACACCCTTCGGGCCAATATACCTCACCACCTCTTTCCCTTTTATTAAATCAACAATATATACCTGCCCCCCTCTAAAAACACTTAACTTTTCTTTATCCATTAGATCCTTCATTAGAAAGCCATGCAATTTTAAAATGTCTTGAGTTTTTAATTTGTTTAATCCTAATAATCGTTTTTCCATCCAATCCAAGGATTTTTTATAATTTAAGGCTTCAGTTACCATTTTTTCACTGGCCCTTACTCTCTCCCCGCCCAAAACTTTTTCCACTTCTCGTTTATTTAAATTATTTCCCTCAATTGAAGTCGAACTATAAATCGAATCAACCTTAGCCCTTAATCTCAAAATCACCTCTTGCTGAGGAAGAATCTTTGCCTTACTCAACACTTCTCTGATCCGCTCTATTTCGGCAATCCTGTTATTAATTTCTGAAGTAATCGTAAACTTAGGTTTAAACATTAATTTAATTATACCACAATCACGCCATTTGCCCGCCACTTTTCCCGCCAAACTTTACCCTGTGGCCTCAACCCTACAACTTCGCTCGCTGACCAATCTCCGCCTCGATAACATTTTTATCTCGGGCAAACTTCAGTCTCGACAACTGCTTGACCATTTCGGCCATCTTGGGATTCATCTCTGCTTTTTGCTGACTCATATCTTTAGTCAAGTCCATGCTAAAAGCCGGCACCGGCTCATTATTAACTATCGTCTTAATATATGCATTAAACCTCTCCACATTTACCAAATCCGTCTCTGTAAATATTGGACTGTACTCGTGTTGTAAATAATTAGCATCGGTCACTCCCACTCTAAAAGCCATCAAGGTGCCCACATTACCAAAAATAGCATTCTTGACTTCCTCATCCATCTGACCGATAAACTGATTGGCCACCGTCAAACTCAAACCAAACTTTCGAGCTTCTGACAAAATCTGAGCAAAATCAGGTGTGGCAAAATTCTGAAACTCATCAACATAAACATAAAAAGGTTTCCTTTGTTCTTCCGGAATATCTTGCCTACTCATAGCCGCAATCAAAAGTTTAGGCACCAATATCAACCCCAAGAAATTACTATTTTCCTCCCCCATTCTTCCCTTAGCCAAATTAATCAGCAGTATCTTCCCTTCATCCATTACCTTCCTAAAATTAAACGCACTCTCCGACTGCCCGATGATATTCCTAATCATTTTGTTGGTCACAAACCGACCAAACTTAGACACAATATAGTCCAAGACTTCAGACTTATGAAAATCATTCGTTTGGGCAATCTGATCAGTCCAGAACCTCCTCACAATCGGATCCTGCACTTTGGGTAAAAGCTCTTGAACATATTTACTGTCAGTCAAGCATCTCACCACCTCAATTAAGGTGGTTCCAGGTTCGCTCATCACTGTCAGCATCGCATTTCTAACTGAATGCTCAAATCTTGGCCCGACTATGCCCGCTTTATGTGGATCAAAAAGCTTATACATCAATCCCAAAATACTGGTCACCACAAAATGCCTCTCCTCCTCTGTATTGGCCTCAATCATGTTAAGACCCATCGGTCGCTCCGTATCCGAGGGATTAAAGTAAATCACGTCTTCAGCTCTCTCAGGTGGAATCATCTCTAGTATTTTTTCGACCGTATCGTGAGGATCAATAAAGCAAACTCCCTTGCCATTTTTAATATCTTGCATAATCATATCCGTCAAAAGTTCAGACTTACCCACTCCAGTCTTCCCAATAATATAGGTATGTCTCAATCGATCTCCCTCACCAATATATACATCCCGATTAATGCCTCGATATGAGCTCTTACCTAAAAATAAACCTTCTTTGGCAATTAAAGCTGGTGCAGGGGCACTCTTGGCTCGAAGCCAAAATACATGTGGCGTCTCAACACTCTTGTTCGGAAAATGATAAAGAGTGGCTAGTTCCTCGACCGACAAAACACTCTTAGCTCCAAACATCGGTTGATATCGATAAATAAAATCAACCATAAACAGTTTCTTAAGCCTAAGCTTGACCTTAGTCAAACCATTATGATCAGAAGATAATTGAGAAAAAGAACCAATAATATTTTTCAAATGAGCCTCGGCCACATCTTTAGTTTTAGCTGACACCACCACTCTCACCACCGTCTCAAAACCCGGTTTACTACACTTGTTCTCCACCGCTTCATAAGTCTTAGGGTCAATATTATACTTAGCCGTTTCAGGTGTTGCCTCAGCTTTTTTAGTTTTCGACACAAAAGCTCTCCCTGCTTCCTGCCACTTACTATCACTGGGCGATATCAACACCTGGACCACCGCTCCTTCACCTTCACTCATCTTGGCCATCGAAGCAGTTAAACTACTCAAGGGATCAATCGGTAAGTCTTTATACAACTGCATCGGATAAAACGAATCGCTCTTCAATCTCAATTGAGCAAAAGCCACCTTGCCGTCATCAGAAAAAATATTATACTCATCCACCTCAATCACATCGGCTCCCGGATAAACTCCATGTATCTGTTTTTCCACCAAGTCTTTCAAGGTCTTGGGGATCGACACGTAAAATCGAATATCTTCTTTTGAGGCTACTATCTCAAACGACAAATGTTCTTGCCGTTTTACAAACCCAAACATCCCTCCACCTTTTTTTAAGCTTACCAGTGAAGCAAACATCTGCTCAGCCGCATCAATCTTAATCTCGTTATCTCTTGGTACCGCTACTTGCAGTAACACAAACTTCAATGACTCCTTTTCTCTATCCTTAAACTTAAGCCACAAAACAAACAAATAGACCAAGCCAAACACCAACACCAAGCCTACCGCTACCAAAAAAGCCACTACTAATAGATACTTGGCCTGTTCCAGTATTTGATTAAAAGGATCCATTATTCTCTCCTATAAGCTACCTTACCATGAAACATCTTAATCATCTTAATACACCACTCCGAAAGCCACCTAGCACTATCAATCACTTTACTATGAAGTCCCTTATCTACTTCCTCTTTAGTTAGTGGTAAAACCACCTTAAACTTATCTTTATCTCCTTTCACATCCTCCAAAACCACTTGCTCCTTGTCCGCAGAATTATCCCCCGGATCAACCACTGGTTTACTTAAATTGGTGTCTTCTTTCTCAAGTTTTTCAAGCCAACTCTCCACCTCAGGTTCCAGGTCCACTTTTCGAGTGTACTCGGTCATCGGCGTCACTTCTTGTTTATCCCGAGTCACATCGAGGGGTTTGCCATCTCCCCTCTCTTTGGCAGCTCCAGTTCCACTCTTAACTAATTTATCTTCTTTCTTTTTTGGCTTACTAACAGGCAGATTTGACATATTTCTATAATATCACAATCTACTCAAGTTAAATCAACTCAATAGTCCAAGCCCTTAACCGCTTTTATCCCTTTATCAAACGGATGCTTAATCTTCTTGCACTCCGTCACCAAGTCCGCCTCTCTGAAAAGTCTCCCCCCCCCACTGACAAGGACGGTCCTTGTCACTCCCCTGCCAGTCAAAATCACATGAGCTTTACCTCTTTTTTTAACTACTCTTAGAACTTCTTTTTCCTCGATCAAACCGTCAGCCACCGCTTTCACTACCTCATCCATTACTAGTACCTCAACTTTACTTAGTAACTCCTCAGCTTTCTGTAATGCCTCAAGTGCAGCCTTCTTGTGCTCTTTAGGTGTCGCTTTATCAGTCGGTAGTTTATAAAACCCCTTCCCCATCAAATGCATTTTAAACTTCAAACTCTTCTCACTTATCGGCCAACTCTCCTCCTTATACCAGCTCACCCACCCCACTCTCATTTTATTACTCATTGCCCGAACTGCTACTCCCAAAGCCGCCGAAGTCTTGCCCTTACCATCTCCTGTAAATATATAAACCATGCCCTTTTCAATACTCATACCCAGTCTCCTGTTTACATTTCTTTCTCCATTCCTTCTTGCTCTCTACCTCAAACTCTTTCAACAAATTTTCCAAATGGTCCATTGGCAAACCAATAATCGTCGTTATCCCCCCTTCAAATTTTTCCACCAAACTACCGTATCCTTCAAGCTCATCTTGAACTCCATAAGCCCCAGCTCTATCTGTGACCGGCATTGTTTTGACATAAGCCTCAATAATCTCATCAGAATAATCCTTCATCCTTACTTTGGTTTCAGCTACACTCATCACCGCTTTTTCAGTCTCACTCTCTACCACCGCCACTCCACACCAACATGAATGAACCTTTCCTCTCAAAGCTTGAAGTGTCTTTTTTCCATCTTCAGAGTCTTTAGCTTTCCCAAAAATCTTACCCTTATACTCAATCACCAAATCAGAACCAATCACTAAACCTGATCCCTTAATCTTCGGTAAGCCTCCATAAGCTTTTTCCAAGGACAACTCACCCACTAGTTTTTCTGCCTCCTCAATCTCCACCGTATCTTCATCAAAGTCATTCGGAACCACCTTAAATGGTATTCCCATCCAATCTAAAAGTCTTTTTCTTCGTGGTGAACCTGAGGCTAAATAGAGCATTTTGAAAAACCACAACTTCTACAAGTCATACATCCCTCACCCATTTCCATTATCTCTCCACACTCCGGACAATTATTTTTCAAAGGCTTAGCTTTAATCTTACTCTGAATTATTTGTTTACCCCGTGAAGCTTTAGCGGAGCGGGGCTTACTCTCCTTGGACTTAGTCTCCAAAACTTGCCCTTCTCTCGAACCCGATCGATAAATCGTAATTCCTTTACACTTCATTTCCCAAGCTAAAATATAAACTTTTTCAATTTCAGACATTGATGCTTCTGCCGGGAAATTAATTGTCTTAGAAACCGCGTTTTCAATTTTTTTCTGAAACCCCGCCTGCATCTTAATATGCCCCATGGGTTTAATGTCATAAGCCGTCACAAAAACTTTTTTAATTGACTTTGGTAAGTACTCAATATCCTGACAACTACCTGTCTTACCAACCCTTTGATAAATCTCAATTTCTTTATCTTCACCCAAATTTAGCTCTTCAACCGCCTTCTTAAAGTACTCGTTTACATAGCTCAAACCCCCCTCTTCAACTACGTTCTTAACGTAGCTTAAAGCAAACACCGGCTCGATCCCACTTGAACAATCAGCCACCATACTAATCGTTCCAGTTGGTGCAATTGTCGTCACTGCCAAGTTTCTACGTTTAACTCCTTTCTTCTCAAAATCACTCTTTTTATAGTTTTTAAACACCCCTTTTTCTTTCCCCAACTTCACTGACTCGGCCACCGCTATTTTATTAATAAACCCCATTACTTTTTTAGCCAACTCAATTCCCTCTTCGGTATCATATCCCACTTTAAGTTGATAAAGCATATCGGCAAATCCCATCACTCCCAAGCCTATCCTTCGATTCGCTTTAGCCATCTTGCCAATTTGACTAATTGGATAACGACTTAAATCTACTCCATTGTCCAAAAACCTCACCCCTACCTTCACTGCTTTCTCGATTTTCTTCCAGTCTATTCCCGCTTGCCACCCCGAAGCCTTGCGCGAAGGGTGGATCATCTTCGCCAAATTAATCGACCCTAAATTACAAACATCAAATGGATGTAAAGGCTGTTCTCCGCATGGGTTAGTCGCTTCCAATCTACCTAAAGTTTTTATTACTGGATTGTTCTTATTAATCATGTCCAAAAACACCATCCCCGGATCTCCAGTTCTCCAAGCCAAACTGACTATTTGATCAAACAAACTCTTGGCTTCCACTGTCGACACCACTTCTCCATTTCGAGGATTCTTCAATCCAAACTTCTTTCCCTTCTTAACCGCCTCCATAAACTCATCTGTTATCCCTACCGAAATATTAAAGTTGGATATCTCCCCTTCTTCAGTTTTACAGTGGATAAACTCCATAATATCCGGATGATCCACGTTCAAAATACCCATGTTAGCCCCCATTCGATAGCCTCCTTGCATCACTTGAGCTGTCGCCGCATCAAACACTTTCATAAAGCTAACCGGACCAGTACTAAAGCCACCACTAGACTTTACATAGTCTCCTTTGGGTCTTAGTTTAGAAAAATTAAAGCCACAACCGCCACCGGCTTGTTGAACTAAAGCCAACCATTTAACTGCATCGAAGATTCCCACCATATCATCCTCAACCGGCAAGACAAAACAGTTGGCAATAGTTGGTTTCTTGGTTCCGGCCGATCGTAAATAGCCTCCAGCTGGCACAAACTCCATCTTAGAAATCACTTCAAAGAACTCTTGCTCCCAATACTTTCTGTTGGATTTACTTTCCATCTTCGCCACCGCTTTAGCCACTCGCCTAAACAAGACTCTAGGCGTCTCGATCGTCCGACCATACTCATCGTGTCTTAAGTATCGATTTTCCAACACCTTCAATTGATTTACTGATAAACCCAAATCATCCTCTACTCCAATTATTTGCTTCACCTTTCTGGTTTTCTGTTGTTTTTCCCGATACAAAATATATGCCTTAGCCGTCTGATAATGTCCCGCCGCCATCAAAACCTGCTCAACCACATCCTGGACTTGCTCAACAGTTGGCAAATCACCATTCATCCCCTTAAGTAGTATATTGACTACCACTTTAGTTAATCTTGTCGCTTCCTTGTTCAGGTTCCGAACTCCCCGTGAAAGTTCGGAACCTTGTCCACTCTCTAGGGTCGCCTCAAGTGCCTTCAGGATCACCGCCGTAATCTTACTCTCTTCAAAGCTAGCTTTACTCTTATCTCGTTTAATTATCTTAGTTAAACTCGTCATAAGTGACACTTCGAAAAACCACACTCAGGGCAACTCGAACAGCCTTCTTTTATTTCTACCTCTCCCCCACACTCAGGGCAATGTTCTCCGTTATTACTAGACACACTCAACACTTGATCTTGCTTAGAACCGTCTCGATAAATAGTTATCCCCTTACAACCCAGTTTATGCGCTAGCTTATATGCCTCCTTAACTTCCTCAATAGTACCCGCTTGAGTAAAATTAATTGTCTTAGAAACACTATTATCAAAATATTTTTGCCAAGCTGCCTGTATCTTCACATGATACCGCCACTCCACCTCATGTGTGGTTACAAACACCCGTCTCATCACTAAAGATAACTCCTTGACCTCTCTTATACTCCCTCCTCCGGCTACTCTCTCAATAATTTTCTTAGCCTCTCTTTTCCCCTTAATCTTATTTAAATACTCCTCAAACACCGGATCTAAGATAGTTAACTCTTTTGTCGGCCTTGAATCTTTATCATCTTCAAAAAACGTCTTTCTTAAAGTCACCAGTGAAAACACTGGCTCTATCCCACTTGAACAATCAGCAAACAAAGAGGTAGTTCCGGTCGGTGCTATCATCGTTGTCGCACAATTTCGTCTATGCTTGCTTGCCCCGCGAAGCCTTGGCGAAGTGGGGTGTGTCTCCGCAAATATGCTCACATCATAATTACCAAAATTACCTCTCACTTTTCCTAGTCTCATACTCTCATTATCGGCCTCTACTCGAATAAATTTAGCCAACTTTTCAGATAACTTAACCGCTTTCTCGCTATTGTAGGCAATCTTTAGTTTATAAAATAAATGTGCCAGTCCCATTACTCCAAGCCCAATTCGTCGATTACCATTCTTGACTATCCGTTCATTTTCCGGCAAAGGATAGTTATTCACTTCAACCATATTATCCAAAAACCTCACTCCCAGCTGAACTGATTTCCTCAAATCCTCCCAATCAATCTTATTGCCTCTCACATGATTTGAAAGCACAATACTGGTCAAGTTACAGTTCTCATAAGGCAATAACGGGATCTCACCGCATGGATTAGTCGCCTCAAGCTTTCCCAAACTTGGTGTCGGATTATCTCTCTCCATTCGATCCAAAAAGGCCACTCCCGGATCCCCGCTCTCATAAGCTTGTCTGCAAATCAACTCAAACAACTTATCGGCTCTGATTTTCTTAACCGTCTCATTAGTTCGTGGATTAACTAGCTGCCACTGTTTTTTATCCTTCACCGCTTTCATAAACTCATCCGTTATCCCGACCGAGATATTAAAGTTTTTAATATTGCCATCTTCTTGCTTCATCTTAATAAACTCTTCAATATCCGGATGATCCACATTCAAGATGGCCATATTTCCACCTTGTCTCTTTAATCCTTGCAATATTTTAGAAAGAGCCGCGCTAAAGGCTTTAATAAAATCAACCGGACCTGAAGCCGCTCCGATCACATTTTTGACCTTGTCTCCATGGGGTCTAATCTTACTGAAATTAAATCCTGTCCCGCCATTGTTTTTATGGATCACCGCCGCCTCTCCCAACGTCTTAAATATCCTCTCAATACTATCTTCAATCGGTAGTACAAAACAAGCCGCCAACTGCCCTACCGCCCCCGGATTTCCAGCTTCATACATGGCCTTGCCACTACAGACAAACTTTTTATTCACCATTCTTTCATAAAATAATCCAACCGCCTCTTTTATCGCTCCATTATCAGACCAAAGCACTTCAGGTTTAGCCATATGCCTAGCCACTCTCTCCAACATCTCTCCCACCGACTCTACCGGTCGCCCTTTCATATCATTCATCAAATACCTTTTTTCGGTGACTCTCTTGGCAACTGCTGATTGTTTTGGTTCAATTATTTTCATAAAAATATAATGACGCAGACATGCAAATTTTAAGCGCACAACCTCTCATCTGATTTAGTCAGATAGGTGTGAGCACTGCAAAATTTCGTATGTCGAGTCATGTTGTCATTTTTAACTCACACTACATCTTGAATACCCACAGGACAAACAAGTAGCACAGCCTTCTTTTTGAGTTAACTCCCCTCCACACTCCGGACAAATCACCTCCGGACTATGACCATTACCCACCCATTTTCTAGTCTCATCCACAATCGGTTGACTACCACTTTGAGAGCCAGCATTTAAAACTTGTTTGTTTTTACTCCCATCACGATAAACCGTCACTCCCTTACAGCCCAGATCATAAGCTAGTAAATAAGCTTCCCTGACATCATCAGGCGAAGCACTATTGGACATATTAATAGTTTTTGAAACAGCCGCATCAATATGCTTCTGCCAAGCTGCCTGCATCTTAATGTGATCCTTAAAACCAATCTCCTGACTCACCTCAAAAATCTCCCGATACTCCTTTGGTATCCCAGTAATATTCCCAATTCCCCCAGTCTCGCTAATCTGTCTTACCAGCTCTTTTGAGTAAAACTTATTCTCACGAGCCACCTTCTCAAACAAATCATTCACCTCTACCAACTCGGTATTATCAAGATCCAACAAATTTCTCCTCACATACGACAGAGCAAACAATGGCTCAATCCCTGATGAACAGTTAGCAATAATGCTAATAGTCCCGGTTGGCGCTACCGTATTCACGGTACTGTTTCTCATTGCCTTAAAGCCTTTCTTTTCCCAATCACTACCCTTAAATCCCGGAAAAGAACCTCTCTCCATTCCAATCGATCTTGACTCACTAATAGCTATCTCGTGAATAAACTTCGATAGCTTTTCTCCAGTCTTCACAGCCTGATTTGAAGCATAAGGCATCTTCAACTTCACCAACATATCGGCAAATCCCATTACTCCCAAACCAATCTTGCGAGTTTTCTTGGTCTGCTTATCAATCTCATTCAAAGGAAAACTACAAACATCAATCACATTATCCAAAAATCTCACTGCCACCCTACACAAATCCTCTATTTTCTCCCAATCCACCTCATGTCTAAACCCACGTCCCTGCTTAACTTTCTTAACACACTTACTCAAATTTATTGAACCTAAGTTACAGCTCTCATAAGGTAAAAGTGGTTGCTCTCCACAAGGATTAGTCGTCTCTATCTCTCCCATGTGCTTAATCGGACTTCCCTCGTTCATCTTATCTAAGAAAACCAAACCCGGATCAGCTGTCTTCCAAGCTTGGAAAGTAATCATGTCAAAAATCCTTTGAGCTGAAATCTTCTTAATCACTTTCTTGGTATGGGGCATCCGTAGTTCATACTCCCTATTGGCCTTAACCGCCTTCATAAACTCATCCGTTACCCCCACCGAAACATTAAAGTTCTTAATCTCTTCTTCAATCCCTTTGGCAAAAACAAAATCCATAATATCCGGATGATGAACATTCATCACTGCCATCAAGGCCGCTCTTCGGCTCGAGCCTTCATTAATCACCTCGGCCACTTGATTAAACAACTTCAAAAAAGAGATTGGACCTGAAGTAATCCCTCCGGTCGAGATAATTTTAGAACCCCTAGGTCGAAGATTAGACAATGGAATACCCACGCCGCCTCCGGTTCTGGAAATAGTTGCCATTTCTTCCATCGAATGGAAAATATCCTCAAGACTATCTTTCAAGGGTAAGACAAAACAGGCCGACAATTGATTAAACTTAGTACCTGCATGCATCAAAGTTGGCGAGTTTGGCAAAAACTCCAACTCGGTCATCACCTTATAAAATTTTCCCTCCCATTCCTTTCTAGCTTTTACTCCTCCATACTTTGTTTCTACCTTAGCAATCGCCTTGGCCACTCTCTTAAACATCTTTTCCGGTGTCTCCACTACCCTGCCCTGATCATCTTTCTTGAGATAATCTCGTTTGGTCAAAACTGTCAGAGCATTGTCAGATAGCTTCATTTAATCTCCTTAACTAGTTTGGCAAAATCTTTGGTGTCATTAAAATCCAGATAAACACTAGCAAACCGAACATAAGCCACCTTATCAATCTTCTTTAACCTTCTTAAAATTGCCTGACCAATCATACTGCTCTTTACTTCACCATTTTGTTTCTTAAGCATCTCTCTCTCCACCTGATCAACTATCTTTTCAACCGCCAAAGCCTCCATCGGTCGTTTCTCAAAAGCTCTTACTAATCCTTTTCTAATCTTCTCTCGATCAAAACTTTCTCTACTTTTATCTTTCTTAACTACTTGAAGCTGTGGCCCTTCCACTCTCTCATAGGTGGTAAATCTCTTCGCGCAGGTACTACACTCTCTCCTTCTTCGAGTCACACTCCCGTCCTCACTGTCTCGAGATTCAAGGACAGATGACTCATCGTGTATGCAAAACGGACATTTCATAAACTTAAATATAGTTTGCAGTTGTTCCGTAACTTCGTATCAGTTCGGAACCTGCTCTAATTAAAGCGGACACTACAGGCAGTGTCCAAATTAAAATTTACCTACTAGTCGTAGTGTAGTCAACTACCAACTTGTATAACAAACTACATCACCTAAAATCTACCTCAAGAAGAGTGGTGATGCTCGCCTCACCACTCCCCCGGTCAAAATTTTAATCCACCAACTTAAAATAATTTGCTTCAGATTTGTATTCATCATAAAGAGTTAGCTTACTTCAACAACCCTTATAAACACCTCCACATTTACACTGATAACCAGCTTGTATCACTTTTTTTATTGACTTTCCACATTGAGGGCAACTATGAACAAACTTTCCAGACTCTCCTCCACCATCACTCACTTCACCATCGGCATTTATCTCAAGATGACTAAATAATCTAAAATCCATTGCCTCATTATTAGTCATTCCACACGAACCACCAACCACTTTTCTACCTCTTTCCGCCATAAAATCTTCCAGTAAAGCTCCTGCTTTCAAGTAATCTAATCTAGTTTCTGCTTGACCTAAGGTATTCTCAATTCTTCTAGCTGCTGCCCAGGCATCCTCCAGTGCTTCCCTTTTAGCTATGCTAGCCTCCCCTTTTTCAATCGATTCCCAAACTTTTTCAAGTGGAATAACTTTCTTTAGAAACTCCCAAACACCACCTTGATATTCATTAACAATAAAAACCTTGTCTCTAACATCCTCTGGATGTAACAATTCATAATCCTGATTACAAATGCTATTCAGGTCTTTAGCAACATCTAAACAATCTTCGGCTGAAAAATTATTACTAATCCCATAAGACTCCATCACTCTTAATCCATCTTTTCTTGAATTGACTCCAACCACCATTCTTCCTTCATCATACTTAAGTCCTCCCCCAGGAGGGCTAATCCAAACAGCTACTGTCCCCAATGGTTGACTTAACAAACACTCCCTCATCTCCAAACCAACTTTTGTTTCTTTTTTCTCCAACTCAGTCTCATCTGCATAACCCAAAGCCACATCCCTATCTCCCAAAGAAGGATTTATCACTCGACCATCTTTGGTTGCTTGTAACAGAAATGGATTAACACGATCTTCGTCAGATCCAGTTCCGGCCTCTTTTGTCCAACCGGCCAGATCTTCAGCTAGGGCTCCCAAATTCAACTCTCCTGATTGCCTATATCTTGCAACATCAAAGGCTAATCTCTCACTCATAAAAAAAACCTTCCACCGAGGGAAGGTCACAAACCTTAGTTTTCCTCCTGCTCGGGAGATATATTTTCTTAAAAGAAACCAGTTCCTGACTTATCTCGACTTAAAAGTCGAAAATCACAGTTGCGGCACAGCTTCGGAATTAGACCGAATTCCTGATTTCCTTATTTATAGCTTGCAGTTGTTCCGAACCTCACAGTTGTTCGGAACCTGCTCAAAATATTAACAATCAATACACTTCCTGTCAATAAAACAACACTACTAACTGCGTGCAGTCTTAAAAACGGTAAGGCCATTACATAACACTTTATCAAACCAGCTAATGTTTTTTGATACATACCACTAATCAACCACACTCCAAAGTTAGTGTAAAAATAGAATACTAAAGCCGACACTAATCCATATCCTCCGGCGACCACTACTCTTTTACCACCCTTCCACTTCTTGATTAGCCCTCCCAAGAAAGCTATCCCCGCAAACGCACTCCAAGTAAAGACCATTATCATGGTATTACCAATCACCAAGTCAGACAAAGCTAAAGCCAAAATAGCCAAGGCTACTCCCCACTTTTTCCCCAAATACATCGAAGCCAACACCGATGTCAGCATAATAAGTTCCACATTCGGACCTAAATCAAACCACAATCGCTCAGCCAAGGCTACTATTAATAGTAGTAAAAAAATTAATGTCTTTTTTAACATCTCAGTATGTTGGCGGTATATACTTCCACTCAATCAAATCGCCAGATTTTAGTTGATACATATCAGCCGCTTGAGTCCCAGACTCTCCATTAACATAATAAATCCAGGCTTTTTCCTTAGTATTCTCTTTCTCCCCAATCGCCTCTACCAACGACCCAAAATCATACTCCTTAATCTTTACTTCAAGCTCAGAAGCCTTTGCTCCCTCTTGAAGTAACTCCAAAGCAGTCATGGCTTCAGTTACTTCAAACTCAATCACTGTCTCAACTCCATCAATCATTAATCGATAACCTTGATTATTTGATTGAGTTCCCCTCACCTCATTCATCATAATCATCTGCTCAACCACTCCTCTATGCTCATCTCCAGTTTTTTCTCTAATAAGTTTCAAGACTTCAACGTGTTTCTGACTCGCTTTCATCAGCTTTTTTTGCAGGTCTAAAGCTCCCTCTTGAGACATGCCAAGCTGAGTTGCTTGTTCCAAGTATTTTTCGGCCTTAGTTAAGGTCGTCACTCCCAAACTTATCTTGTTTCCTTCAATCAACTGAAAACCAGCTCCCAAGCGTTTATCTGCATTGGCTAGTAATTTTTCTGCCTTGGCCTCACTGCTACCCACTAACCATAGTTGGACTCTATCTCGAATCATCTTCAGCCAATACATCGGATGATCCGGTAATATGCCTGGATATGGTAGATAATAGTCAACTGCCTCTTCCATCACCATCTCTTCTTTTCCTAGTTCAACTACTTCTTTTTCCATCGTCACTTCGCCTTCTTTTATCGTAATCTGCTCACCCTTAACTTCGTTTACCGACACTCCCAGCACCATCAATCCAAATGATAGTAAAACTACTACAATCCAAGCAGGCATTCTTAATCTTTTTTCTTTCATATTCCTAGTTCCTTTAAAACTATATTTAATGTTTCCTCGCGACTATTAGAATAAGTATCAATGACCAAATCATAAAGATCAGGATGCCAAAAATCATAAAGCTTACCTTCAATTTTTACGTCTTGTTTGTCTTCGGGAACCCACTCACTCCACTCTTTTTTATACACTCTTGTCCACTTCTTAGCATTCTCATATTCTCTCTTTAAAAGATGCTCTTTCGATTTCTTAACCGATACGCCTTCCCTATTCACAAATCTATCCACTCTTAAGCTATCATCACAGACTAACAACACTTTTAATACTCCATCCAGTCCTTGGGCTACAAATCCAGACAGCCAAGCCTCCATTAACTGACCATTTTTCTCTTGTAAGTCTTTCCTCATTCCAAACTCCACTTGCCTTGACAAATCATCCGAACGATCAGACGTATTTTCCAAGTCTAAGTTATGTTCTTTACAGTAATCACGGAAAAACTGTCCCGCGTTCCAATGATTCCAACCCAATTTTTCAACTAAAAACTTTGATAACGTACTTGTTCCCGTGCAAATTTTCCCTGAAACAGTAATATTCCTATACTTTAAAGATTTTGGATCCACCATAGTTAACCGCTATTTTGCCACATTTATATACCCTCGTCCACTCTAAAATATTTAAGGTTCGTAACCTTAAATATTTATGATAATATATTTCTATGCCAAGCATTTACTATAATCGCAATTTCAAATCACGTTACTTCTACCATATCATTAACCGTGGTGCTTACAAGAAAAATATATTCAAATCAAAAAATGATTACCAAACTTTTATTGACATTCTTTCATACTACCTTCTTCATCCCCAATCAAGACAATTTGGCTACCAAAAAATCGTCAATAAATTTAAGGTTCGTAACCTTAAAGAAACTGTCCATCTCGTCTCCTACTGTCTCATGCCAAACCACTTTCACCTCTTATTAAAACAGCTTCCTTCAGCCACTAACAAAACAAACATCTCAAACTTAATGCGCCGAGTTATGGTCACTTATGCAATGTACTTTCAAGACAAACATAAACACGCTGGAGCCATCTTTCAAGGTAGATATAAAAACGTCGTAGTTGATTCTAATGAACAACTTCTCCACCTTTCCAAATATATTCATTTAAACCCTCAAAAACTTATTAATAAACTTACTGATTACTCTTACTCTTCTTTTCCGGCTTTCATCAATCAAGTCATTACCCCAAATTGGCTTCATCCAAAATATGTTCTAAAACTAGAAACTAATTATAAACAATATATAATGTCTCCTATCAACGATGAGGACGCTAATAAAATCAAATCCCTAACCCTCGAATAAATATTTAAGGTTCGTAACCTTAAATATTTTACAAAATTAAATAATTTTCTTTCATGTCTAAAACCAAGTTCAAATCAAAAACACTAAAATCTGTCAAAACCAACTTAAAGAGTAGGTTCTCCAAACTAAAAAAGTTTTTCAAAACTCACCCAAGGCAATTTACCGTTATCCTTGTTCTCTTTGTCATCTGGACAGCATTTATGCTCTTTATCTTAAAAGACCTCCCCTCGCCAGCCAAGCTTGCCTCTAACGACTTCCCTGTCTCGACTCAAATCTTAGATCGAAACGGTCAGTTACTCTACGAAATTTATGCCGACCAAAACCGGAGTCCAATCAAACTAGATGATCTGCCTCCTCATGTTTACCAAGCCTCTATCGCTATCGAAGACCAAAACTTTTACAAACACCATGGCTTTGATTTAGAAGGTATTGCCAGAGCTTTTCTAAACATCATCTTCAAACAAAATCTTCAGGGAGGTTCAACCATCACTCAGCAGCTCGTCAAAACCACTCTCCTCTCCCCGGAACGAACCATCAAAAGAAAACTTCGCGAAGCTTTATTATCTCTAGCTACTGAAGTTCGCTACTCCAAAAACGAAATACTTGAAATGTATCTCAATCACGTTCCTTATGGGGGCACTGCCTATGGTATCGAACAAGCCGCTCAAACTTACTATAATAAACCAGCTAAAAACCTCAACCTACCTGAAGCCGCTCTCTTAGCTGGATTACCTCAAGCTCCCACCCGCTACTCACCCTTCGGCCCTAATCCAGAAGCCGCCAAAAATCGTCAAGCAGTTGTCCTTAAACGTATGTTTGATGACGAATATATCGACGAAACAGAGCTTAAAACCGCCCTCGAATATCCCCTTGAACTTGCCCCTCAAACCCAAAACATTCAAGCTCCCCACTTCTCCTTATTCATCAAGGAACTATTAGTTGAAAAATACGGCTTAGCTAAAGTCGAAAAAAGCGGTCTTAGAGTCACTACATCTCTTGATCTAGATATCCAAAAACAAGCCGAGTTAATTATCGCCACCGAAAGTGCCAAACTTGAGTCGGCCAAAGTCTCAAACGCCGCCGGTTTAGTTACCAAACCTAGAACTGGAGAAATCTTAGCTATGGTCGGCTCCAAAGACTACTTTAATGATGAAATTGATGGCAACGTCAATATTACTACTAGACTTCGCCAACCCGGCTCCTCCATTAAACCCATCAACTATGCCGTTGGTTTAATCAAAGGTCACACCCCTGCCACTATGTTTCTCGATGTCCCCTCTTGTTTCAACGCTCCCGGACAACCATCTTCTTACTGCCCCAAAAACTACGACTCCACCTTTCACGGTCCTACACACATGCGTTTCGCTCTTGGAAATTCCTTCAATATTCCGGCTGTTAAAATGCTAGCCACCAACTCTGTTGAAGCCATGGTCGCTACCGCCTCAGCCATGGGTATCACTACCTATCAAGATTCAAAAAACTACGGTTTGTCTTTAACTTTAGGCGGTGGTGAAGTCAAGATGGTCGACATGGCTGTTGCTTTTGGAGTCTTTGCCAACAACGGTCTCAGGATCGACCTAACTCCTATCCTAAAGATTGAAGACTACCAAGGCAATGTCTTAGAAAGCATTGATCTTGAAACCGAACAACCGTCCGGCACTAGAGCTATCTCCTCTGAAGTGGCTTACCTCATTTCCCATATGCTTTTAGATAACAATGCTCGAGAGGGTGCTTTTGGAAGTCAGTCTGAGCTAGTCATTCGTGACCACACTGTTTCTGTTAAAACCGGCACGACCGACGACCTGAGGGACAACTGGACCATCGGTTTTACTCCCTCTTATCTAGTCTCCACATGGGTCGGCAACAATGACAACTCTCCCATGAACCCTTGGATTGTTTCAGGTGTATCAGGTGCCGCTCCTATCTGGCACGACATCATGACCTATGTCTTGAAAGATCAACCCGATGAATGGCCCAAAAAGCCCGATACCATTGTTGGTCTTCAAGTTTGTAACCTAACTGGTTTAAGACCTAATCCTGAATCTCCTTGTGAGACTCGCTACGAATACTTTATCAAAGGCCAAGAGCCAGACATCGAACCACCGCTCAAACGTGGCATCTGGATCGATAAATCAACCAGTCGTCCCCCCGTTGAAGGTAAGACTGATGATCTTGAACTTCAGGAACATATTATCCTTTCCGACCCTGTCCAAAAAGACTACTGCCTAGACTGCTCCAAGGATATTGATGAAGAAGGCAAAGTCAAAGAACCTCCATATATCATCAATATTTATCCCGAGGTTCCGAACTCCTCATGAAAGTTCGGAACCTTAATGCCCCCCCTTTTTCTTTTCTTATAGGGTATAATACCCCCTATGAACACAGGTGTTTTATCATTTCCCTTAAAGGTCCTTGAGACTATTGGCCGTCATACTTATAGACTAGTTTTTTTGCTTTTACGTCTCTTCTTTAAAGTCATTATTGCTTCTATTAATTTCTTAAGGGTGAATACCCTTAAATCAACTAAATTTCTTGCAGAATTTACCCCGCGAATGTGGGGACTTCCCACTCTCAGGCTCCCTACTCTTCCCAAAATCACCATCCCCAAACTAACAGTCTCTCTCCCTAAACTACAGATCTCCAAACCCTACCAACCAAAGCTAAAATTCCCCCGTCGATCAATTAATCTCTCTCCAATCCAAAAAATACTCCTAACACTTCTCTTCACTTCTTTCTTACTTTTCTACTGGTTTATCTTAAAAGATTTACCTAAACCATCAGATCTCTCCAATCGTCAACCCACTTTATCCACCAAAATTTACGATCGAAATGGCGAGCTCTTATTCACTTTCTACAAAGATCAAAACCGTTCCTTAATCGATCTTGAAGACCTTCCCGACCACTTTATCAAAGCCACATTAGCTATCGAAGATCAGGATTTTTACAACCACAAAGGCTTTTCCTGGCAAGGTATCTTTAGGTCACTTGAACAAATTATCTTCAACCAAGAGCTTCAAGGTGGCTCAACTATCACTCAACAGCTAATCAAAAATGCCCTCCTGACACCAGAAAGAACCATTCAACGAAAACTCAAAGAACTGGTGCTTTCCCTTGCGGTCGAACTTATCTACACCAAAGATGAAATCTTAGAGATGTACTTTAACGAAGTCGCTTATGGAGGCACTGCCTACGGATCTGAACAAGCCGCTCAAACCTATTTCGGCAAATCAATCAAAAATGTTACTTTAGCTGAGGCCGCTCTATTAGCTGGTCTTCCCGCTTCTCCCACCACCTATTCCCCTTTTGGCTCAAACCCTCATCTCTCGGTTTACCGTCAACATCAAGTCCTAAATCGAATGGTCAAAGATCAATACATCGCTCCCCTAGAAGCCACTTTAGCTAAACAAACCAAAATCAAACTAGCTCCCCAATACACCAACATCAAAGCTCCCCACTTTGTCATGTATATCAAAGAATTGCTAGTCCATGAATTTGGTGAAACCATGGTCGAGCAAGGCGGTCTAACCGTCACTACTTCGCTCGATCTAAATATCCAAAACTCAGTCCAACAAATCGTCTCCGATGAAATTATTAAAGTTGCTCCCTTTAACATCACTAACGGCGCCGCTCTAGTCACCAACCCCAAAACCGGAGAAATCTTGGCTATGGTCGGTTCCCGCGACTACTTCGATATTAAAAGAGACGGTCAAGTTAACCTAACCACCGCTCTTCGTCAGCCCGGCTCGGCCATCAAGCCAGTCAACTATTCCTACGCTCTCCAAAATGGTTACACTTCGGCCTCTATCATCCAAGACACACCAGTTGTCTACAACATTCCCGGTAGCAAGCCATACGCTCCAAGAAACTACGATAATCGCTTTCACGGCCATGTCACCTTAAGGTCAGCTCTAGCCAACTCCTACAACGTTCCAGCTGTCAAGGTTCTAGCCAGTTATGGTGTTGATAAAATGATCCAGCAAGGTAAATACTTAGGCATCACCACTTGGAACCAACCAGAACGTTACGGACTCTCCTTAACTCTAGGTGGAGCCGAGATAAAAATGATTGATATGGCTGTAGTCTTTGGCACTTTCAGCAACCAAGGTCAAAAAGTCAAACTTCACCCAATTCTTAAAGTCACCGACTCAAAAAACAAAACCTTGCTAGATTTTGACTGTCAAAAAATCGAAACTATCAAACTACCCGAACCCGCCGAAGCCGCTACCCAACACATTACTTGCCAGCCCGATCAAGTCATCAGTTCTCACGTTGCTACCATCATCACCGATATTCTCTCCGACCCAATCGCTCGAATTCCCGCTTTTGGCTCTCACTCATTCTTAAACATTCCCGATCATCAAGTGGCCGTCAAAACCGGTACTACCAACGACAAACGTGATAACTGGACTATTGGCTACACCACCGACTATCTTACCGCTGTCTGGGTTGGTAATAATGATAACGCCCCCATGAGCCAAGTCGCTTCCGGTATCACTGGCGCTTCCCCTATCTGGCACAACATCATGGTTGAACTTCTAAAAGATCAATCTTCTCATCAATTCACCCCTTCTCAAGATCTAATCAAAGTTGATATCTGTTCCCTCACTGGCCAACTTTCCTGTGATGGTTGTGGTGGTAAGACCGAATACTTCGTCCCCGGCACCGAACCCAAGGTTCACTGCAAACCGGAATTTATCAATCAACTCAAAGAAGATCAAACCAAAAAACTTGAAGAGGAACGTGACAAAATCCTTCAAGGCTCTTCAGACTCACAATAACTGTAATCCTTTTACCTTTAAGAAGTGTTTTTTATTCCTAGTTAATAAAGCCATTTTATTCTCCAAACAACTCGCAGCAATTATCCCATCAGCTAAATAATCTATTTGTCCCAAACGTATCAACTCACCCGTTTTTATTCCTTCCTGAATATTTATACTTTTACACTTGAAAAGACGAATAAACTTTTCAGCTTGTTTTTGTTTATTCTTATTTGTTAACCACTTATCATTTAAAAACTCCGCCACAATTATAGGATTTACCCACAACTCTCCCTTATTGCTTCTCAAATACGACTCAAGCAACTCACCCTTCCCTTTTGAAAAATCTATTAAAATATTCGTATCTACCAAGATATTTTTCATCTACCTTTTCTTAATTTTTTTACATATTCCTTTTCTTTTATTGACCTTCTAACCCTATTTTCATACTCAATTCCCGACTCTCCATCTAAAGTCATAAATCCAATAAAGTCTCTTATTGAGCTTTTTTCCGTCAATAAATCCTTTGGAACAGGAACAATAGCCGCCTTTGGCTTACCAAACTTAGTCACTAAAAAACGTTTTCCTGTTAAGTCAGCCAACTCAACTAATCTTGACAACTGTTCTCTTGTTTCTCTAATGGAATAAACTTGTGAATCAATCATAACCTCATTATATTCAATTGTGTACAAATTGTCAAGTATTAAAATTTGTACACACTTAGACTCACTCGCCTATCCACTCCCAAACTACCCGACTAATCTTAGGTAACACCTCTTGAGCCTCGCCTTCGTTAATCTCAGTACTCATCAAGCAAATCAGATAAGGCTCATCTGCATAGACAATCCCACAGTCATTGACTATTCCCTCCTCCGAACCAAACTTATGCACCACCTTCACTCCGCTTGGTACTCCAGCCGTAATCCTGTCTTCATTGGCAGTATCAGTCAAACTATCAAACAACTTTTCTTTACTCTCATGGCTCAATAACTTTCCACTATATAAATCCTTAAACAGCTTACCTACTTCTTCCACCGTCATCTCCTCCGGCATTTTCACTCCTACCCATTTGCTCAATAACTGTGCCCCCATATTATCGCTTTGATTAGCAGTTAGATCCGCTACTTCCTGATAAGTGTACTCTGTTCCAGCCGATTGATTCTGCATCGAACCAGTTCCATAAGCCCATCTGTCTTTTTCTTTTAAGACATAAATTTCCTCAGGATCAATCTCTCCTTTATCCACTTGTTCATAGTACTCAACCAGAATCGGCATCTTGCCAATCGACGCCGCTCCATAATCTTGCTTCGCCTTAATTGAAAACCCCTCTCCTGTTGTTAAGTTTTCGACCAATATTCCATACTCTCCATTTAGATCTTCGACTAGTTTTTCCACCACTTCTTTAGCATCCACTTTTTCTTTTATGGTCACCTTAAATCCTAACACTTCAGATACGTCCTCTTCATCTCCGACCGGCTTTAAGATTGTTACCGTTTCCGGTGTGTTCCAGTCCTGCCACCAGACTTTAAGCTCTTTAGGTAGAAAAAACAATAAACTTAAAGCTAAGGTTGCCAAAATCCCAATTGCTGTCTGTTTTCTTGACCCCTCTTCCCCTATCGTCTTTCGCTTATGCTTCTTTTTTGGTTTTATCTCCCCATCTTCCCCAACAAAATCTTTTTCTTGCAACTTTTTCCTATCATCAGCCATACTCTAAGTATACTATTTACTCCTCTGTCTTTTCAGCTTAAATTATAGTATGATTTCAATTCTTGCATTATGTCAAAAGAGCAAACAGCCTGCTATGATAGTTGTCCAATCGATCACAACTGCTTCGGCGGATATATTGAATATGATCCGGAATGTAACACTGAACATGAACGAATCAAAAGTGAGTTATCAAATGACCCTCGGCACACAAACGTCTCTTTAGTTCCCTCTGCAGATGGAGTAAAAATTTCATACTATAATAACGATGAATACTCATTTATTATGATTGACCAAGGCTTAATAACAACACAAGACTAGTACTAGACTAACACTCCGGCTCGAACAACAGACCTTTTTTCGGACCAAAATGTTCAACTACCGAGGCGCCATTCTTCAATCCCATCGTTAAAGCTCACTTAAATGCGTAACTCCTAACTAATCTTTAGCTTTAAATTCATATATACTCAAGTTAATAATTATTTTAGCAATATGAACACTTCAGACATAAAATTTAGATTTTATCAAAAGGGTGATTACCCTGCCTACAAAAATCTATGCCAAAAAACTGGTATATATATTGAACCTTTAGATAGTGAAAGAAGAGTCAATATGCTCCATGAGCACGACAAAGAAGCAATTCTTTTCGCTGAGTTTGAAGGTAACATTATCGGATGCGTCTTACTTAACGACTACAAATGGGAAGCAATGATATATCACTTAGCTGTATTGCCTGAATATCAAAACCAAGGCATCGGTAGCAAGATAATGGATGAAGCTGAAAAAATTCTAAAAGACAAAGGACAAGAATACATAACTTTGCTTGTAAGCGTTAAGGATAAAAAACTAAATCAATACTACGAAAAAAGAGGATACAAATTGTGGGCTGCTTTAAATGACCGAAGGAAAAAAGTATAATTTATTTACCCCGCGACCGCGGGGCTAACACTCCGGCTCGAACAACAGACCTTTTTTCGGACCAAAATGTTCAACTACCGAGGCGCCATTCTTCAATCCCATCGTTAAAGCTCGCTCAAGTGAATAACCCTTAATCAAGCCTGCTACCAAAGCACAACCAAAAGCATCCCCAGCTCCAGTTTCCTCCACCACCTTACTTTTACGAGCCTTAAGACTTATCACCTTACCGCCAGAAATTACCTTAGCTCCTTTTCTCCCCTCCGTAATAGCCACTATCTTAGCTCCCAACTTTGAAGCATCCCTAACTATGGCTTCCATATTCTTGAACTCATGCTTGGTCAATCTAGCCGCCTCTTGTCGATTCAAGAGCAACACCTCAACTTGAGGCAAAAAAGCCTTCAGCTTGTCTTCTGCTTGAATTTCTTTTGAACCCGGATTTAAAGCTACCTTAATTTGTTTGGTCTGAGCTTCTCGAATAATCTTAGTCATCATATTCAAGTCCCCACCTAAAGAACTGATATAAAACCACTTCGGTTGAAGCTTTTGCCATTCCACCTTATGCCAACTTAACTTACTACTAGCTCTTCTATACACCAAGGCTGACCTACCTCCATCTTTAGAAACTAGAATCGTCGAATAACTAGTCGGCTCGTCCACTTGCTGAACATAAAGTAAGCTCACTCCCTCTCTCTTAAGTTCTTTGCGGACAAACAAGCCCCACTCATCTTCTCCCACACAACACACACTAGCTGTCTGCAAGCCCAATCTTTCAAAACCCACTGCCGAATTAGTCGCTCCCCCACCAGTAGTTATCACCTGCTCTTCAATGGCTATCTTTCCTCCATAAACCTCACACAAAGCCACACCAGTTGGACTCGAACCGGTCTTAACTATCTTAAAATCTCGAGAGCTTAGATACACATCCACAAATGCTGATCCAAAAGTAACTACCTCAAACTTCATATATATCTATTGTAAATAGAATCTCCTAAACAGTCCAATCGATCATTCCTTTAACCGAGTTTACCCCGCGACCGCGGGGCCAATCTAGTTAAGCGAGTTAACTTACCATAAGCTTTTTCAACATCTTTCTCTCCCCATATCCCACTAGTCACCGATAATCTGTTGGCCCCAGCTCGAACACACTTCTCAATCGTTTTTTCATTCACTCCTCCATCCACCCAGATATTTCCCTTAAACCGAACATCCTTTTTCAGTTTTTCAATTTTCCCTAACACCTTTTCATCAAACGCTTGTCCAGAAAAACCAGCCGGCACACTCATTAACAAAATCTCACTTACCAATGCTTTTGCTTCTTCATCAATGTCCTCCACCGGAGTTTTAAGATCTATTGCTAAGCCCGGCAATATCTGCAAACTCCTGGCCTTATGAATAAACTCAACCTGATCCTTCATCAACTCTATTTGCCCTATAGCTAAATCCACCCCCACCTCAGCGCAGTCCCTCAACTGTGTAACTGGCTCTTCAACCATCAAATGCACCCCGAGACTCATCTCTCCATAAACATCAGCCAAGTCCTCGACCTCGATCGTCTTATTTGAGACAAACTTTCCATCAATAATATCTATCGTCACTTCATCAACCAAATCTTTAACTTTAACTATCTTTTTCTCCACCGTTTCTTTACTTGACTCTAAAATCGCCGGCACTACTTTTATATCCATAACTTAATAGTCTCTCTTTGTTTATTGAAGAGCCAACTCCATCATTCTAACTACATAGCCCCACTCATTGTCATACCAAGAGAATAGCTTCACCAAATCCCCATCGATCACTTTAGTTAATTGAAGATCTACCAAAGACGAATACTCACTGCCAATCACGTCACTTGAAACAATCGGCTTATCCGTCACCCCTAAAATTCCCTCCATTGCTCCTTTAGAGGCTTCTGTCATCGCTTGGTTAACTTCTTCAATCGTCACTTTTTTTTGAGTTATAAAAGTAAAATCAACCAAAGACCCAATCGCTACCGGCACTCTAATCGATAACCCGTCAAACAACCCATCAAGCTCTTTGACTACCTTACCAGTTGTCACCGCCGCTCCAGTTGTCGTCGGTATTATATTATTACCAGCCGTCCTAGCTCGACGAAGATCCTTGTGAGAATTATCCAGTATTCTCTGATCTGAAGTATAGGCATGGATTGTCGTCATCGCCGCTTTTTTCACTCCAAACTTACTGACCATTACTTTAGCCACCGGACCGACACAGTTAGTGGTACACGACGCATTCGAAAAAACCTTGTCATCTTCAAGCGTCTCATCATTCACTCCCATTAAATACGAGCCTACTTCCTCACCTTTAGGTGGGGCTGACAAAAGCACTCTCTTAGCGCCCGCTTCCAAATGGTCATCTGCTTCTTCTATTTTTCTAAACTTACCGGTACACTCCAAAACCAAATCCACTCCCATCTTGCCCCATGGCAACTTCTTTGGCTCAAGCTCTGAAAGCACCGGGATCTTAACGTTACCAACCACCAAATTATCACCCTCAGTTTTCACTTCTCCTTCATACTTTCCATAGACAGAGTCATACTCAAATAAATGAGCCCAACCGGCAGTATCAACTCGTCCCGAGGTATTAATAGCTACAAACTCAATCTTATCTTGATGTTTAGTTAAACCAACTCTCAAAGCTAATCTGCCGACTCTACCAAATCCATTTATTGCTACTTTCATCATATGGTCTCCTCTAGTTTCTTTATTCTTTTAATATCTTTAGCTTCTTTTTGGAAATTACTCTTTAAGAAAGATCTTACCAGTCTTTTAGCTTTATTAAAACTTATATGGTCAGAAGCCAAACACAATACATTCATATCATCAGACTCAACTCCATGTTTTACTTGTTTTACATCAAAGCCTATCGCTCCTCGAATTCCCTTGTATCGGTTAACCATTATATTAACTCCAATCCCAGAACCGCAAATAACCACTCCCCGAGCTGCATTATCCAGACCAACCGCTTGAGCTACCTGACTAGCATAATCAGGATAATCATCTTCTGGCTCATACTGCTTATTTCCCAGATCCTCAAACTCTTCTTCGGTTTTCTCTAACCACTCCTTTAGCCTTTCCTTAAGCTTAAACCCTCGGTGATCAGCCCCAATATATATTTTTTTCATAATAAATAGACCTGCCCCGCGAAGCCTTGGCGAAGTGGGGTCATGTCATATACGCTTTTTCACTACACACCTTACAATGTGAGTGATCAGCTTTAGCTATCTCATCTTCAAAGCTTGATAAAGCATCAAACATCTCTTGGTCATTTTCAACTATCTTAAACACCCTAAAAGCATCTTTTCTAATCTCCATGTTTTCACTCAATACCTTAACAATCTTTTTCCAAAAACTACCATACAAGATAAATGATTTATGATGAGGGTAATAAAGTCTAGCTAACACCCAACTGGTTCCAAACTCAGACACCGTCCCTGTTCCTCCGTTAAAGATAACATAACAATCAGCATGCTCCATTAGTTTAAACATCCGCTCAATATAGTTGTCAGTTTTAATTTCCTTGTCTACTCGATTAGATACATATCGACCCTCAAAACCGGGAGCATCTTTGGGATTAAAAGTAATCGCTACTGTCTCACCATTTACCGACTCCGCTCCTTGAGTGGCCGCATCCATTATCCCTGGCCCACCACCATTCACGATCGTATAGCCTTTTTTCACCAATTTCTGTGAAGCCGTATAAGCTTGCTTATACTCCGGACTCTTTTTCTTATAGTCAGAATACCCAAAGAAAGCAATGTTTTTTATAAATCGTCCAGATGTCATCTTGACACCACTATAACAAAACTTCTATTTAGAAGCTACCCTCCAAGATGTGCTTATCCGGGGCTTCATTGCCGTCCTCTGCTTCGAGGGTTAAGACCACTCCGTCATACTCACTTTTATTTTCATCCGATTGGTAGTAAAGAGTTCCTTTTCCATCAACCACCGGTAATCTACCAGTCGAGAAAAAACCATCTTTACCAACTAGCCAACCTTCATAAAAGAAGCCTTTTTCTAGTTCAATCAAGCCACTAGCTTCTGACTTGAAAACAAACTCTTCACCATCATAATGCCTCCAACCGGTTCCCACCGCTTGACCTTGAGCCACATCTTTCAAGACTATCATCTCCACTCCCTCACTGACAAACTTCTCCTCAATTGACTGCTTCTCAGTCATACTCATCGGTTCGGGTAACTCTTCTGTCATCTGCATCGTGGGTTCAAGATTAATCTCCGGCATTACTTCCTCACCTTGATTATTTCGTCTCAACAGCACCACTCCACCAACTACTACTCCTACTACAATCAATATTCCAACCACCTGCTTGATCGTATTATTTGACATAATTTCCCTCCGGATTTAATTATTTGAACTTATCTTATAATTTATCTTATACCTCCTATCTTTTCAAGAGGCAATCTTCAAGACTTCTCTCTCCCTGTATAATATAGCCTATGCGTATCCTAATTGTTTCGATGACCTATCCGCCTTATATGAGTGGCTTAGCTACCGCTACCGCTAACTTAAGTCTCAAGCTCAGCCAAAATCATTCTGTGGCAGTTATCTCGAGCTCCCCCACCAAAAAAGCTCAAACTAAAACTGTAAACCATAACCTCACTCTTCATCTCATGCCCAGTGTTAGCTTTTATAACAAAAGCCAGCTGACTTTTGCTTACCCTCAACCCAAAAAGATAGAAGCCATTATTGATCAATTCAAGCCAGATGTTATTCATCTTCAAGATTTTAGTCCCCTTTGTATCTCTGCCTTAAATTACGGCAAAAAACTTAAGATCCCTGTTGTTATTACTCATCACTTTACCGCCGAGTACGTAGTCGAGTCCTTAATTCCCTCGAAAATTATCTCAAGACGACTCAGTCACAGCCAAATTACCAAAAGAATAATTTATAAACTGACCAATCCTATCTACAATCGATGTAATCTGGTTACCGTTCCTAACAGTAGTTTAATCCCCTATTTCAAGCAAGCTAAATTAGTTAGTCCAATCATCTCGGTTCCCAATGGTATTAACACCAAAAACTTTAAGGCCAAAACCAATCTCAAATCTATCATGAACAAGTATCAGCTCAAACACTCGCGCCTAATTATCTTTGTCGGTCGCTTAGATCTAGACAAAAACTTAAATCTCCTCCTTGAAGCTTTTGTTCCTATTACTAAACACAACCCAGATACTGGTCTTGTTTTTGTCGGTGTTGGTCGCCAAAAGAACAAACTAACTAACCTAACTCGTAAGCTCAAAATAAACCACGCTGTTTACTTTTTGGGTCGAATTAATAACCAACAAAAAGCCTTAAGCCATCTTTACAACGCCGCCACTATCTTTGCCAATCCTTCAATTATTGAAAATCAAAGTGTTGCCTTTATCGAGTCACTCGCTGCCGGTTTACCCATCGTCGCCTCAAATCTTCCTATCCAGACCAGCTTAATCAAACCAAATCAAAATGGACTTTTATTTGAACCCAATCAAAAAGAAGCTCTTTCAACTTGCCTGCAAATTCTTTTAAGTGATCAAAAACTCTGGAAGAAAATCTCTAAAAACAACCTCAAGCTCTCAAAACAGTTCGACATCTCCCACACCAGTCATCTCTACCTCAAGGCTTATCGCTCTCTCCTATAAACCAAAACCAGCCCTTAAAAAGGACTGGTTTTTTAAGATTTAAAATCTTTGGTTAGAATTATGATCTCTTCAAGACTGGCATACCAGTTCTCTTAGTTTCCATAACTTCCATTCCTTCCGGAACTTCGTCTAACGAACCATCGCGAACGTCACGAGCAAAGAAATAAATTCTTTGTTTCTTGCCGCCACGAAGAGTTACATCCTTAAAATGAAGGTAATAAGTTACCCCTTTTGAGTTAGTGAATGAAAAAGCCATTATATCTCACCTCCCTTATTTATTGCTGCATTTACTTATAGTATTTACAGCTTACAGAGGTAGCCTAACTTAGTTTTGACTCTTTTGTCAAGAGTAAACCTCAAGAAGATTATAGGTCTTTTGGCCAAACTCTCTCGTTTGTCTCCGTGTCGTAAATCTCGATCGCGTTAGTCGGACAACTTTGGGCTCCCAAAAGTATATTTTCCGGTGTATCCCCCTCTTCACTCAAGAGCCTAACAATATTATTCTCATCAAGCTCATAGGTCTTAGGAGCTAACCCCACACAACTAGCCGCGCTAATACATTTATCTTCAATTAACTTAATTTTATATTTTGGCATATATCCTCCTTTAAAAGAATTTTTCAAAATGAACTTGATCTTTAGGCACTCCTTTACTAATAACCAACTCCGATACTTCTTTAACCATCGCTTGGCTTCCACATAAATAAACTCCCCAATCGCTCCCCAACTCAAGGGTTTCAACTTCCTGAGTCACATGCCCACTATTTAACGGCCAAAAATTAGGTGGTTTGGACAAAACAAATCTAAACTCAAAGTTATTAAAATACTTATGCATCCGCCTAAAATCTTCCTCCCAAAACATATCCTCAACAAACCTTAAACCCCAAAACAACTTAATCTCTCTCTCTTCCTTTTTTTCTTCCAGTTGTTCTCTAATTATTGACCTTAAGGGCGCAATCCCTGATCCAGTCGCTACCATTAATAGTTTCTTTTCTTTACCCTGAGCCTCGTCGAAGGGTTTGAGCACAAACTGGCCCAAAGGACCCATCAAATCAACTTCATCTCCCGGTTTTAAATTTTTCAAGAAATCCGATCCTTTCCCTCCCGGACTAACATCAACACAAATCTCCACCTCATGATACTCAGACGGCTTAGAGGCAATCGAGTAACTTCGCCTCTCACTTCCACCAATATCGATCGAGACATACTGTCCAGCCTTAAACTCAATTCTATGAGGTTTGAGTAGCTCCATATCAATATATTGAAACTTCTCATTAATCAAAATATGTTCAGCTACCTTAGCCTTATAGGTTTGAGCTTGACTCATTTTCCTCCCTGAAGTTTATTAAGCTTAGCTATCATCTTATCAATCTCCTTAGCCTTATATCCATGGATCTTCATCCCTTGTTCTAGGGTATCAAAGCTAGCCGCCATACAACCAACGCAATGCAGGCCATAGTCTTCAGCTAAGACTCTACCTAGTTTGGGGTGTTGCGAAACTAGCTCGCCTAGATTAGTTTTTTTTGTAATTTTTGCCATGCTGATAAACCAAGTGTAGCACATTTTTTTCGAGCACTACTGATTGGTATCCCTAGTTTAGTTAAAATTTGAGCTTCACTCAATGACCGAACTTCTTTTAAGCTTTTACCCTTAATCATCTCAGTTAACATACTAGTCGAAGCCAAACTAATCGCACAACCCTCCCCCTCAAACCTTATCTCTCTGACAAGGACGGTCCTTGTCAGTCTAGTCCTTGTCAGTCTTACTCCCAATCTAATCACATCTCCACAACTACTATTTCTCTCCTCCACCACTTTCCATTTATCCCGCGAAGCCCCGCGAAGCCTTGGCGGAGTGGGGCCAAAATTCCTCGGCTTCTTAAAATGATCCATTATCTCTTCTCGATACACACTCATAATCCAAAGACTTTATTTACTTTAAGTAATCCTTCTATCAACCTATCTACTTCCTGTTTTTGGTTATAAACATAAAAGCTAGCTCTGGTCGTAGCCGCTAAACCCAATCGATTATGCAAAGGCATAGTGCAGTGATGACCGGACCGAACCGCTATACTCTCACTGTTTAATACCTCAGCCACATCATGAGCGTGAACTCCGTCAACCGTAAAGCTAATCACTCCCCCTCGAGCCTCAACCCCTTCAGGACCCACTATCTTAACTCCCTTAATTCGCTTTAACTCCTTTAAGGCATATTCCGTCAGTTCTTTCTCATGCTCTCTTATCTTCTTTAACCCCAGTTTATTATGATACCTAACCGCCTCAGCCAACCCAATCGCTCCGCCTACATTCGGTGTACCAGCCTCCCACTTCTCCACTCCATCAGCCCACTTGGATTTATCTTTATAGACTTCACTTATCATCCCTCCACCTGTCATAAACGGCCCCACTTGATCTTGGATCTCTTTATTTATATATAGTCCACTAATTCCCATCGGCGCCATCATCTTATGTCCCGCTATCACCAGAAAATCACACTTCAACTTCTCCACATCTACTCCCAAATGTTGAGCTCCCTGAGCCGAGTCAACTAAAGTTTTAGCTCCAACTTTTCTAGCCATTCTCACTATATCCTCAATCGGGTTAATCACTCCAGTTGTATTAGAAACATGTGTTACTGCCACAAGCTTAGTTTTCTTACTAAGCTTTCTCTCATAATCATCCATATTAAGCTCACCTTGATCCGTCACTCCAACTACTTTAAGCTTTGCCCCTTTGTTAATGGCTACCTGTTGCCAAGGAACAATATTAGCATGATGCTCCATCTCGGTGGTCAATATCTCATCTCCCTCTTTTACTTGATTTAACGCCCAAGCAAAAGCCACCAAGTTAATCCCCTCAGTCGCGTTTTTGACAAATACCAGCTCATCCGCCTTAGCCCCAATAAACTCAGCTACTACCCGCCTACTCTCTTCATACATCTCACTGGCCTCTTCCGATAACTGATGAATGCCTCGGTGCACATTGGCATTGTGTTTATAATAGTATTCCTCGACAGCCTCTATCACTTGCTTTGGTTTTTGGCTGGTCGCCGCATTATCAAGATAGACTAACTTCTTTCCATCAATAATTCTGTTTAAAATTGGAAAATCTTGTCTTATTTTTGTTGTATTTATCATAATTTAATCAATCTTGATACGCAGACATATAAATAGTTTGAAACAATCTTGATGCAGACAGATGTGCAACATCGCGCGGAAGATCTCGAGTTCTTCTGAAACATAAATAGAACGAAGAGGATTGAGCACGTTGCAGTGCACGCTGTCGAATCAAACTGATTGTTGAAAACATATTATCCTACACTTCCTTCCATCTCCAATTCTATCAAGCGGTTCATCTCAACAGCATACTCCAAAGGTAGTTTCTTCACAATTGGCTCCATAAAACCATTAACAATCATCGCCATCGCCTCAGTCTCACTAATTCCCCGACTCATCAAATACACCAATTCCTCTTCGGCAATCTTACCCGTCTTAGCTTCATGCATAGCCACCACCTCATTCTCGTCAATCTCCATGTGAGGAAAAGTGTTAGATTGACTTCGTTTATCCAAAATCAAAGCCTCACAACTCACATTGGTTTGACTCCCCTTAGCTCCCTCTAAAACCTTAACCAAGCCTCGATAGGTTGCTCTCCCTCCATCCTTACTAATAGATTTGGCAATCATGTTCGAGCTAGTCTCTGGAGCCACATGAACTGCTTTCCCACCCGAATCAATCTCTTGTCCCTTAGAAGCCAAACTTAAATTAAGGTGGTCAGCTCTTGCTCTCTTACCTACCAAAATACTCGAAGGATAAACCATCGTTACCTTACTACCCAAAGAGCCGGATATCCATTCCATCAGGCCATCTTCTTCTACAATCGCTCTCTTGGTCGGTAGATTATAGACTTCCTTGCTCCAGTTTTGGACTGTTGAGTATCTCACCTTAGCCTTTTTCTTAACCAAAATCTCCACACAACCGACATGAACCGATTCTGTCGAGTACTTCGGTGCGCTACAACCCTCAATAAACTCTAAACTACTACCTTCATCAGCCACTATCAATGTGTGTTCAAACTGTCCTCCAGATTTTAAGTTCATAAAAAAGTATGCCTGCAAAGGTTCACTCACCTTCACTCCTTTAGGTATATATACAAAACTACCTCCACTCCAAACCGCTCCATGTAAAGCCGAAAACTTGTTGTTATTCACCGTCACTACCTTAGTCATAAAATGCTCTTTCACCATCTCTTCATGCTTCACAACCGCCTCATCCATATCGCAAAAAATCACTCCCTGGTCTTTCAGTCTCTTTTTCAAACTTTGATAAACCACTCCACTATCCCATTGAGCTCCCACTCCAGCTAAAATCTCTCTCTCCACCTTGGGAATACCCAGTTTTTCATAAACTTTCTTAGTTTCCAAAGGTACCTCAGACCATTTTTTTCGTCTTGTGACTTCAGGTTTTTTGTAATACTCATAAGCCTCAAACTTCATTTTTGCCAAATTCGCTCCCCAACTTGGCATTGGTTTACTTAAAAACACCTCATAAGCTTGAAGCCGTTTCTCAAGCATCCAGTTAGGCTCTTTTTTGGCTTTTGATATTTCTCTGATTACTTTTTTATTTAATCCCTTCATAGCCCTCCTTCTCAAGCTTACGAACCAAAGAGGCCCCATCTTCCATCACTATCTTTCCCTCTTTCATTACCACCACTCGATCCGGTTTAATATGTTTCAAGATTCGTTGATAATGAGTGATCAACAACACTCCCATTTTTGGTCTCTCTCTTCGAGCCAGATTAACTCCTTCAGCTACAATCTTTAAGGCATCAATGTCCAAACCAGAATCTATCTCATCCAAGACAATCAACTTAGGTTCCAAAACCATCATCTGTAAAATCTCCATCTTCTTTTTCTCTCCCCCACTAAAACCATCACTCATCGCTCTTCTCAAATTATTTTTATTTATCTTTAATTTTCTCGCCTTTTTTTCAAGATACTCTCTAAATTGACCAAAACTCATACACTTCCCCCCCTGATCACAAACCTCACATCGACAATTAATCTTGGCCGCCCGAAGCATCTGCTCCACCGTCACGCCCTTAATCTCCACAGGGTTCTGCCAACCCAAAAACAAGCCCTTTTTAGCTCTTGCCTCAATCGAAAGTTTAAGCAAATTCACCCCGTCCAAACTAGCTTGCCCGCTTGCTATCTTGTATTTTGGCAGTCCCGCTAAGCTGTAAGCCAAAGTGCTTTTACCTGAACCATTCGGACCCATCACCGCTACCACTTCTCCCGGTTTTACCTTAAGAGACACTCCTTGAAGGATTAATTTATTCTCTACTCTAACTTTAAGGTCTAAAACCTTCAACATATGTCCTTAAGACTCACCCGATCAAGCTGACCCTCCACCGCCACTACCAGCTTACCCATCAAGGCTTGATGTCCACACCAAGACTTACACTCACAACTGACTCCTCTCAGGCACTTAACCGGTTTTTGAGATCCCTCCAAAGCTTTGACCACTTCTCCAATCTTAATTTTTTGAGCTGACTTGGCTAATCCATAGCCTCCATCTCTACCCTCCTTACTAAAAAGAAGCTTGGCTTTCTTTAGCTTCACCGCAATCTTACTTAAGTATCGATAGGGTAAATTTCTCTTCTCCGCCCAATCTTTAAGTCCGGTTATCTCATCTGGTTTTCGAGCCATCTCTACCATTAATAGTAATCCTAGCTCTACTTCTCTGGAAATTTGTAACATATTGACAACTCCTCCTATTATAGTCGGAGTTTAACACAGTCCTATTTATTCATCAAGGCCTCTATAGCTGGCAATGTTCCTTTTTCAATAAACTCAAGCATCGCTCCCCCACCCGTTGACACATGATCAATCGGTTGAAGATAATCTTTATTCTTAAGTGCTGCCAAAGTATCACCGCCCCCAACAATCGACAAACTATCTTGATTCTCGGCTATAGCGTGATAAATAAAATCCGTTCCTATTCCAAACTTCTTATTCTCATACACTCCCATCGGTCCATTCCAAACTATCGTCCGAGCATTAGCAATCGCCGCTCCAAACTCGGCTTGAGTTCTTGGTCCAATATCCAAAATCTGCATCCCCTTAGTCACCTTGTTTAACTCCACCGTGCCATAAGACACATCCTTGCTTAAAGAACCCGTTACCACATCCGAAGGCAACAGCATTCTAGTCTGACTCCGACTAGCTTTCCAAAACAATCTTTTGGCTAACTCCACCATCTCATGGTCCACCAAAGACTTGCCCACTTCATAGCCAAAAGCCTTCAAGAAAGTATTAGCCACCCCTCCGCCGACTATGCAAGTATCAGCTTTCTCTAGTAATCTGTCTATCAAAGTTATCTTAGTCTCCGCCTTAGCTCCACCAATAATCGCTACCATTGGTTTCTTAGGTTTCTCAATCGAACTCCCAATCACCTCCACTTCTTTTTCCAATAAAAACCCTGCCACCGAAGGCAAAAACTTAGTTACCCCTACCGTTGACGAGTGAGCTCGATGATCCACACCAAAGGCATCATTTACAAATACTTCTCCAACTTTAGCCAACTTCTCGGAAAAACCATTATCATTCCCCTCCTCTTCTTTGTAAAACCGGATATTCTCCAGCATATTAATCGACCCCTCTTGAGCTCTCTCAACCTTCCCCATCAACTGTCTTGAGCCAACTTTATCTTGAAGTAACTCCACTTTTTTACCCATTACTTTTTCCAGGTGATCTGCCACCGGTTTTAAGGTAAATTTTTTCGTCCATTTTCCCTTTGGTCTACCTAGGTGAGAAACTAAAAACAACTTACACCCTTTACTTAACAAATACTCCAAGGTAGGTAGTGTCTGCCTAATTCTTAAATCATCCCCTACTCTAATCCCGTTTAATAAACTGACATTGAAGTCAACTCTCACCAACACTCGCTTCTTATCAACCTTAATATCTCTAATAGTTTTCTTGTTCATCAGTCCGACAATCCTTCCACTTCCTCAGCTTTATTTTCAGTTGAAGAAAAACTATCTATCGTTCTATTCTTCTTCACTCCTTTAATATAAGTCTTACCAAGCTCTTCGCTATTAACTACCTTAAGCTTCTCGTACATAAACTTAAATCTGGTTACCAACGCCTCTCTAATCGAGGCTTTTATCTCTTCATCAATATCCCAACACTCCTTCTTATACTCCCCCCAAGCTTTTTTTCTCAATTTATAGTGAAACTGTTCATCTGTCTGATCCTCTTTTTTCTCTTCTATTTTTTCTTTATCTAACCACTGATACATCTTCTCCAATAATTCTTTTGGAAAGTCCGGGTGATCCATCATTATATTCTGAAATCCAGTGGCCAAATGAACTTCAATTGCCTCGGCTTTAACAAACTCCTTAAAGTATTTATCCTCCAAAGTACTAGCTCCATGTTGGACCGCTCCAGCCACCTTAACACCTCTACAAGCCTGAGAAATATCTTTCAAGACCTTAAAATCCACCGCTACCTGAGCCAAACTACCGTCAGCCAAAACCACTCCACCATGATGTGTTCCGGTTGCCACACTTATCTTACTCATTCCAACTGCTTCTTCATCCAAACCTGCTTGAAAACCTTTAAAATATGCCTCAAAATCCTCAAGGGTGCTGTTCTTCCCGCCAATATGGCCTATCTCTCCTCCGATACTAACCGTCACTCCTTCAGGCTCTACCTCTCGAATATACTCCGTCATCTCAAGTGAATACTTAACATTCCCTTCTTGTTGTTCTACCTCGGTTTTTTTCTCTAGATCTACCAAAGTACTCATGTCAATATCAATGTTATAAAACCCCGCCTCGATCGCCTCACCGGTCAACTCTTTAATCGCTTCGATCTCCCCATCTTTAGGTTTCCCCGGTTTTTCAGCCTTACTTTGGAAATGATCTCCTTGTATCGGTACTCCACCCCTAAAACCTTCCCTAATTGCCCCAGCTAAAACCATGCTCACAAACTCAGCCGGTGATTGATCGGTATAACTCATCTCCGATCTGGCTAGCTCACAGATTAAAACATAGGTCTTGGTTTCTTTAGCCGCTCTAAACAAAGCTCTGGCCATATCGTAAACCATTCCTCGAAGGTTCATCGCCGGCACCGTAAAATCCAAAGGCACTTCATCTCTACCTCTAGCCATGTATAGCTCGTTAATACTGGCCGGTCTCACTCCCACATACTGACCCACTTCCCAAATCACCCATCGACAATCCGCTTTTTCAATCTCACTCCCAAAAACTGCCTTGTATGCCACCTCATCCCACTGCGAACTTGTTAACTTATTCTCCACCACCGCTACCACTTTTCCCTCTTTTACTTCGACCATTCCTTTAATCAAATCAATCACTGTACTTGAAAGCATAAATATTACAATTGAAAATCTATCTCCTTTTTATTTAACACATGAGTTGTATCCATAAACCTAATCTTACCAGTCTGTGTACTCATTACCAAAGAATGAGTTCTGGCTCCTCCACCAAAAAATCTCACTCCTCTTAATATATCTCCGTTAGTCACTCCAGTCGCACAAAAAATTATAGTCTTACCACTGGCTAGTTCTCCGTCAGTATATTTCTTACTCACACTTCCACCCATCTGCTTCAGTCTTTTGGTCTCCTCCTCATTCTTTGGCCAAAACCTTGCTTGCATATAACCTCCCAAACATCTCATCCCAGCCGCCGTCATCACTCCTTCAGGTGCCGCTCCAATTCCCATCACCCCATGTACACCCGTCCCTCTAATACAAGTGGCAATTCCTGGAAATAAATCGCCATCCTCAGCTAGCTTAACCCTAGCTCCGGCTTCTCGAACTTTTGATATCAACTCTTCGTTTCTCTCACGGTTCAAGAACATAATCACCAAATCTCGAACCTCTCGACCCAAAGATTTGGCAATCGCTTTTAAGTTTTTCTGTGGTTTTTCATCCAGATCTACTATGCCATTAGCCTTTGGACCAACCACTAACTTTTCCATATACATATCAGGAGCATGAAACAAACCACCTCGCTCCGAAGCTGCCAAAACCGCAATTGCTCTTGGACCTAAGTTAGCTGTGGCATTAGTGTTCTCCAAAGGATCAACCGCAATATCCACTGCCCTTCCCTTACCCGTTCCTAGTTTCTCTCCGATATACAGCATTGGTGCTTCGTCTCTCTCTCCTTCACCAATCACTATCCTGCCATTAAACTCCACTCCATTAAAAAACTTTCGCATTGCCTTAACTGCTTCTCTATCCGCTCCTTTTTTGTCTCCAAATCCCGCCGCTCTGGCTGCCGCCATCGCTCCTATTTCTGTCGCGTGTGATAACTGTAAAGCCAATGAGTGTTCCATGAACCCCACCACTATATCTATCGTTCCATGACCTGTCAAGCTTATGCTAAACTTACTCTATGTCAAAAAAGCTAATCATCGGTTGGTTCACTTTCACCTGTTGTGAAGACTCAACTATTCTCATGACCGAGCTCTTAAATACTAATTGGCAGGAATGGTTTAAGCGCCTAGATTTCAAGTACGCTAAAACATTAAGAAAGCACAGCCCCATAGGTCCAATGGATGTCGCTTTTGTTGAGGGAGCTATCTCTTCAGAGACACAAACCAAAAAACTAAAAGAAATTAGAAAGCTCGCCCGAAAACTTGTCGCTATCGGTGCCTGTGCCGTCACTGGTCAACCTTCAGCTCAGCGAAATGACTTTGATCCCGATCAACTTGATGAAATAAAGGAAGTGACCGAACGCTTTTCCTATTCCGACAAAGTCCAAAAACTCTCAGAGGTTGTCACTGTCGACGCCTCAATCCCCGGCTGTCCCATGGACGAACAAAAATTTCTCGACTATATCAATCAATTAATAACTAATAAATGACTTTTCTTATAACCAAATTATTGGATTTAAAATGCAACCAACCTTTTTTCTGGAACGTTCGCAGTCCATGGCAAGCATGGTATCCCGATTTTAATCGGGATTTGCCAGGACGAGATAGAACGGCTCTGATCGCTGGATCAGAGAACGTGGTTCCTGAAAAAACCGGTTGGTGAAATTTTCCAATAAATTGACAATATACAATTATGCATCAAGTTAACCTAGACCTATCACTCGAAGACATCTCCAAAATCGAAGGAGCCGCCGGCCTCGACCTGTCTATCAAAGACAACAAAGTCACCAACTGCCACTTTAAAATCACCGAATACAAGCGGTTTTACACTCAAGCCATCAGGGGTAAATCAGCCATTGCCGCCCCCGCCCTTTTAGCTCGTATCTGTGGCACCTGCTCAAACGCTCACATAATGGCTACCCTCGAAGCAGTCGAAAATGCTCTTGGGATCACTCCCTCCTCTCAAACCATGACCTTAAGAAGGTTAATCATGAACGGTCTTATTATCCGCGATCACGCTCTCCATCTATACATCTTCGTTCTTCCAGACTTATTCAACAAAGACTCTCTTCTCGATTTTGACGACAAAGATCCAGAACAACACCAACTCCTCCACGACACCTTTGATATCAAAGATGCCGGTAATCTCTTAAGTATCCTCACCGGAGGCCGTTCAGTCCACGCTCCCTTCCCAATGGTTGGCGGTTTTATGAAACTTCCAGATCCGGTTAAATTACCAGAAGTCGTCAACAAGCTTAAAGCCATTCGCCCAGCTGTTCTTCGTCTGATCAAAATCTACCAAGACTGCACCTTCACCCTTGAAAGAGACATGCCCTATCTAGCTTCTCAAAACCATGACTACTCGTATCTCACTGGTAACATTGTTTCTTCAGATGGAGTCAACATTGAACCACAAGACTATCGAAAACAACTCAAACATCACAAACTTCCCTACTCTCACGCCTCAGCCTACACCTACAAAGACACAGCCTACTATGTTGGTGCTCTGGCTCGCATGAACCTAAACAAAAAAGCTCTTCATCAAAGGACGAAGCAAGATGCTATCTCCGCTCTACAAGTTTTTCCTTCCAAAAATGCTCACCATAATAACTTAGCTCAAGCCATCGAGATCTTAAACGCCATTGATGACTCTCTCGATATTCTCCAAAAAACTCAGTTCAAGCCCGAACCACTCCAAAAGGCATCTCGTGACTCTGGCCAAGGATTTGGTATTGTCGAAGCTCCTCGGGGTCTTCTTTACCATCATCTTACTATTGAAAATCATGTAGTCAAAAACGCCGAAATCCTCGTTCCCACCGGCCAAAACCAACTAAACATCGAGCAAGACATCAAACTCCTCGTCGAGAGAAAATTAGGTT
>Ga0233437_1001067_pt1 | contig 53398 bp, 38 predicted proteins | sample SI_122_August201_FD_182714 | JGI IMG/M metagenome (GOLD analysis project Ga0233437, IMG submission 182714) | Seawater microbial communities from Saanich Inlet, British Columbia, Canada - SI_122_August2016_200_MG | ecosystem: Environmental > Aquatic > Marine > Inlet | place: Canada: British...
TCATTTGATAAAGCACTTTTAACTGTTCCTCCAATAGCACCCCCTATATAAAAATTCACATAGATAATACAATATACAACATCACCAGGTGGAAATACATTTTCTGTACAGCCAGTCCCATAAGGATAAATATAACCAAACTCAAACAATGCAGTTTCCACTTGCTCGCTTTCATCCCAGCATTTAAAAGATACCGGATTTCCCGGAGTATAGCCGGTCCCCCCAAGAATAGTACCATAAGCTGTTAAATCGTTATCAAAAGCGTTATCAGGAGTACAAACCTGATCTAAAGTAAAAGCTCCAACCATGTTCACTCCATCGAAAACAGCGATTTCATCTCCACTTACCAGATCAACATTATCAAGTGTTGCACCTCCAATATAAATTGTATAATAAGGTGGGCGGCCACCAAAGAAATTAAAATGACCTGTTTTAACTTGAGGTAAAACTTCAATTGATGATAAAAGTAAAATTATCATAATTAACGAAATTGTGTAAAGATTTTTCATAATAGTTTGTTTTTAAAAGGTTAAAGCAAAAAGTTAGAACCATGAAATTTTTTATAATTCAAACATTTACTCCCGAATGCAACGTACAGAATATCCGTGAGTCTTTTCAAAACCGGCTTGGTAGTAAAAATATGAATTATAATAAGATAAAGTACCATACAAAGCATAAAGACTATTCGTTTCGCTTGATGACCAAAAACGCAAACTGAAACCCAAATAGAAATATTCTGCTGATATAATATGCCCTCCCGGAAGACCGGTAAAACCACTCGAATTTGTAGCTCTCGTATTTGGTTGATTCCAGTGTACTGTACCGGTTTCCTTCATTTTTCCACCTGCAATGTCTTCTCCTCCAAGAAAATCGCTAAGAGTTGCCATATTTTCAATGCGGGGAATGTACCAACCAATGGGGCAGATTCCCGGTGAACACTGGATTATTGAATACTCCATCATTTCATCCCATTGATATAAACCACCATATTCATCACAATTTCCAGGATCATCATCATAACAATATTTCTCAATTTCACCATTATTTGTTGGATCATTGCTGCTATTTATCATTGTCCCGATATTTAAGTTTTCTGCCATCCAGCATTGCTCTCCTATTTGAACGGTATTGTAAACCTGGCCGTCACGAAAATCTGCAAATGGCTGGCCACAAGGAAAGCTTGCGGGATATATTAAAACATCATCGGAATTCATTTTAATAAGATATGCCTGGCCGGGGACAGAATTTCCAATTCCGTTAACCCAGTTTGGCCCAATTTTTTGTAACATTTCACCTTCAGAATTTCTAATATATATTAATTCATCACTAATTATAGAAGCAAAAGCATCCATAGCATCCATTTCATAAACCGGTAAATAACTAACAAACTGAAAACCTGCTTTTAAATCAATATGTGTTGTTGGATTAATTATTTCACCGCTAATTGAAAAACCTCCGGTTCCGTTATATTTAATCAAATAACCCTCAGTTTCTATCCAATCACCAATTCCATTGACCCAGTTTGGCCCTATTTTTCTTAACATATAGCCATCCGAATTTCTGATAAAGAGTAAATCGTCTGTTAAAATTTCTGAGACAACTTCTATCATATCAGGATTTTCAAGTATAATTTGTGATGAAACAAATTGAAAACCAGTTTCAATATTGTAAGTTTGAGTATAAATAATTGGTTCTAATTCAAAATCTACAATAATGATTTCTTCTGAAATCACCTGTTGTTCAAACTTTGTTTGAGGATAAAACCTGCTTGCATTTGCAGTAATATTATAAGTTATGGGCATAACATCTTCAATTAAATATGTTCCATCATTTGATGTAACTGTCTGTAATGATGTGCCTTCAATTTTCACTACTGCACCCTCAATTACTTCATTTGATAAAGCACTTTTAACTGTTCCTCCAATAGCACCCCCTATATAAAAATTCACATAGATAATACAATATACAACATCACCAGGTGGAAATACATTTTCTGTACAGCCAGTCCCATAAGGATCAATATAACCAAACTCAAACAATGCAGTTTCCACTTGCTCACTTTCATCCCAGCATTTAAATAACACCGGATTTCCTGGTGTATAACCAGGTCCTGAAAGAAGTTCGCTAAAAGCATTTAAATAGTTATCAAAGGCGTTATCGGGAGTACAAACCTGATCTAAAGTAAAAGCTCCAACCATAGTTTCTCCATCGAAAACAGCGATTTCATCTCCTGATTCCAGATCAACACTATTTAATGTAGCTTCACTTATATATAGTGTCCATAAAGGACTTGATGGGTCACCACCTTCGAAAATAAAATGGCCTGTTTTCACTTGCGGAAAAGTTTCAATTGATGATAAAAGTAGAATTATCATCATTAACGAAATTGTGTTAAGATTTTTCATAATAATTTGTTTTTAAAGGTTAAAGGGAAAAGGCTAAAGGCTAAAGTAAAAAGTTTACTCCCCGAAACTTTGTAAAGAAAAGTGTTTAGGGGAAAAATCCTTATTTCATCTATTTCCCATATTTTCCAATTCATTAATATTTGTATAAAAATATTCACTATGTTTTTACTTTTTCAATAATTTACACAATTACTCTCTTATGCAACGCACAGAATATCCGTGGCTCTTATACCAACTGGCATCATGGAAAAAATATGAATTAAAATATGCTAAAATGCCAAAAAATGCATAATTATTCTCTGTTTCGCTTGATGACCAAAGATGGCAATATGATCCCAAATTAAAATATTCTGAAGAAATAATATACCCTCCGGGAAGGCCCGTAAAACCACTTGAATTTGTTGCACCGGTATTTGGTGGATACCAATGTACTGTTCCGGCTTCCTTCAATTTACCACCTGAAACGTCTTCTCCTCCAAGAAAATCGCTAAGTGTTTCCATATCTTCTGTGCAGGGAATGCACCAACCAATGGGGCAGATTCCTGGTGAACCCGGTATTGTTGAATATTCCATCATTTCATCCCATTGGTATAAACCGCCATATTCATCGCAATTTGCAGTATCATCATCATAACAATATTTTTCAATCTCACCATTATTTGTCGGATCAACACTGCTATTGATCATTGTTCCGATATTTAAGTTTTCTGCCATCCAGCATTGGTACCCAATTTGAATGGTATTATAAACTTGTCCGTTACGAAAGTCTGTAAATGGCTGGCCACAAGGAAAAGTTGCCGGATATATTAAAACATCATCGGAATTCATTTTAATAAGATATGCCTGACCTGGTACAGAATTCCCAATTCCATTAACCCAGTTCGGCCCAATTTTTTGCAACATTTCACCTTCAGAATTTCTGATAAATAATAAATCTTCACTAATTATCGAAGCAAAGGCATCCATAGCATCCATTTCATAAACCGGTAAATAACTGACAAACTGAAAACCTGCTTTTAAATCAATAGGTGTCGTTGGAGAAATTATTTCACCGCTAATTGAAAATTCTCCGGTTCCGGTATATTTCACCAAATATCCCTCTGTTTCTATCCAATCGCCAATTCCATTTACCCAGTTTGGCCCTATTTTTCTTAACATAAAGCCATCCGAATTTCTAATATATATCAGATCGTCTGTTAAAATTTCTGAAACCACTTCCATCATATCCGGATTTTCAAGTATAATTTGTGATGAAACAAATTGATAACCGGTTTCCAAAGTATAACTCTGGGTATATATAATCGGCTCTAAATCAAAATCAACTATTATGGTTTCTTCTGAAATTATTTGCAGTGCAAACTTAGTTTGAGGATAAAACCTACTTGCATTTGCAGTAATGTTATAAGTTATGGGCATAACATCTGCAATTGAATATTTTCCATTGCTTGATGTAATTGTCAGGTAAGATGTGCCTTCAATTCTCACTACAGCACCCTCTATTACTTCATTTGATAAAGCACTTTTAACTGTTCCTCCAATAGCACCCCCAATATAAAAATTCAAATTAGCCAAACAATATACACCATCATCTGGTGGAAATACATTTTCTGGCCAGGTACCAAAAAAATCATAAAAACACGCTTCAAATAATGCAGTTTCCACTTGCTCACTTTCATCCCAGCATTTTAATAACACCGGATTTCCTGCTGAATAACCAGGCCCTGAAAGAAGTTCACTAAAAGCTGTTAAATCGTTATCAAATTGGTTTTCAGGAGTACAAACCTGTTCTAAAGTAAAAATTCCAACCATAGTTTCTCCATCGAAAACAGCGATTTCATCTCCTGATTCCAGATCAGCACTATTTAATGTCGCTTCACTTATATACATTGTCCAAAGAGGGGAACTAGGATCACCACCTTCGAAATTAAAATGGCCTGTTCTCACCTGTGGCAAAGCTTGAATTGATGATAAAAGTAGAATTATCATCATTAACGAGATTGTATAGAGTGTTTTCATAATAATTTGTTTTTAAAAGGTTAAAACAAAAAGTTAGAACCACGAAATTTTTTTATAATTCAAACATTTACTCCCGAATGCAACGCACAGAATATCCATGTGTCTTTTCAAGATAGCCTATGTAGTAAAAATATGAACTATAATAATATAAATAGCCATAAGATGCATAAAGATTATCTGTTTCACTTGATGACCAAAGGCGGCAACCTGTTCCCAAATGGATATATTCTGATGAGATAATATGCCCACCTGGAAGTGCAGAGAAACCACTTGAATTTGTTGCTCCGTAATTTGGCGGATCCCAGTGTACTGTTCCGGTTTCCTTCAATTCACCACCTGCAATGTCTTCTCCTCCAAGAAAATCGCTAAGTGTTGCCATATCTTCAATACTGGGAATCCACCAACCAATGGGGCATATTCCCGGTGAAGACTGTATTGTTGAATAGTCCATCATTTCATCCCATTGATATAAACCGCCATATTCATCACAGTTTGCAGGATCATCATCATAACAATATTTTTCTATCTCACCATTATTTGTCGGATCAAAACCGCTGTTGATCATTGTCCCGATATTTAAATTTTCAACCATCCAGCATTGTTCTCCTATTTGAACGGTATTGTAAACCTGTCCGTCACGAAAATCTGCAAATGGCTGGCCGCAAGGAAAGCTTACGGGATATATTAAAACATCATCGGAATTCATTTTAATAAGATATGCCTGGCCCGGAACAGAATTCCCAATCCCATTTACCCAATTAGAACCAATTTTTTGTAACATTTCACCTTCAGAATTTCTGATAAATAATAAATCTTCACTAATTATCGAAGCAAAGGCATCCATAGCATCCATTTCATAAACCGGTAAATAACTAACAAACTGAAAACCTGCCTTTAAATCAATATGTGTTGTTGGATTAATTATTTCACCGCTAATTGAAAATTGCCCGGTTCCGTTATATTTCACCAGATATCCTTCCGTTTCTATCCAATCGCCAATTCCATTTACCCAGTTTGGCCCTATCTTTCTTAACATCATGCCTTCAGAATTTCTGATAAAGAGTAAATCGTCTGTTAAAATTTCTGAAACCACGTATTTCATATCCGGATTTTCAAGTAGAATTTGTGATGAAACAAATTGATAACCGGTTTCTAAATTATAGGTTTGAGTTAATATAATCGGTTCTAAATTAAAATCTACAATAATAGTTTCTTCTGAAATTACCTGTTGTTCAAACTTTGTTTGAGGATAAAATCTACTTGAATTTGCAGTAATATCATAAGTTATGGGCATAACATCTGCAATTGAATATTTTCCATTGCTTGATGTAACTGTCAGGTAAGATGTGCCTTCAATTCTCACTACAGCACCCTCTATTACTTCATTTGATAAAGCACTTTTAACTGTTCCTCCAATAGTGCCCCCTAAATAAAAATTCACATAAATCATACAATACACACCATCATCCGGTGGAAAAAAGGGCTCTGTCCAGCCAGTCCCATAGGGATCAAAATAACCAAACTCAAATAATGTAGCTTCCACTTGTTCACTTTCATCCCAGCATCTAAATAACACCGGATTTCCTGCTGTATAACCTGGCCCTGAAAGAAGTTCACTAAAAGCTGTTAAATCGTTATCAAAAGCGTTATCGGGGGTACAAACCTGATCTAAAGTAAAAGCTCCAACTATAAGTTCTCCATCGAAAACAGCAATTTCATCTCCTGATTCCAGATCAACACCATTTAATGTCGCTTCCATTATATATAGTGTCCATAAAGGACTTGATGGGTCACCACCTTCAAAATTAAAATGGCCTGTTTTCACTTGCGGAAAAGCTTCAATTGATGATAAAATTAGAATTATCATCATTAACGAGATTGTGTAAAGATTTTTCATAACAATTTGTTTTTAAAGAGTTAAGGGGAAATAAGGGTATAAAGGTATTAGGGAAATAAAGGTATAAAGGTTTGAACCCTATTTCCATTATTCTCATTATTTCCTCTATTCCCCATATTTCCATTACACCCTAATTCAATAATAATTTATGCAATATATCATATATATTATTTATCTTCCGCACAATCGACTCCGAAATTTCTTACTGCCTTAGGTTGCAGATTCTTGAGTTTGATACTATTGGCTCTATTTTGCCGCTTACTTCTGCAAACCCGATTCTCCTGATTCGGAGCCTGAAAAACAATTCAAAAATTTGATTTTCCGGAATTGTCTTTCTGTTTTATTTTCATCACAAATATAGTTTTTTTTTTAACATAATAAAAAGTTTTTTTTGCTAAATAATATTTTGATATATTGGAAAGTAAATTTTCAATCTCTATCTCTTATTCCGTGTTTGCATTTTGGATAATTTTCCCTTATTCTGTGTTTGTATTTTGGATCATTTGCCCTTATTTTGTGTTTGCTTTTTGGATTATTTACCCTTATTCTGTGTTTGTTTTTTGTAAAAATCACCCTTATTTTATAGAATGTTGAAAAAAACCTTGATTGGATCAGGGCTGTTTAATGCAATTAAATTTGTGTACTTCAATTTGAATTTTTCTCTGTGTAACTTCGTGCTTCTCAGTGTAACTCTGTGGAATAGCTATTACACAAAGTTACTCAAAGAATCCTCAAAGTTTCACAAAGAAAAACTACATTTTTATATTAATTATTGACATTTAATATTATAAGAAATTTTACTTTTTTTATTATTTTAGAATTGAACGGTACTGGATTGGATGGAGACACAAATAAATTGAAATTCAGGTTACTCGTTTTACTTTGGACGAATTTAAACCATATAAGACATATAAGGTAATATAAGTTTCTTTTTTATATGTTCTTATATTTCTTATACGGTTCAAAAAAATGACTGGAAAATTCTTCATGTATTTGAGACTGATTTTTGTCTTTTTTAATTAATTTTGGCAAGAATCTTTTAATTTTTAATAAAATTTAGAATTTCCAATGAAAAAATCCATATACTATCTTTGTTTTCTTTTACTTTTCACAATCACAAACTTACAAGCCCAACATTTTGAATTCCCGGGAGGAAACCCCGAAGCACCTTTTTACACAATGTATTTTGCAGGAGCGAGTTTGAATAATATTAATTTATCTCAAAACGATGAAATAGCTGTTTTTGACGGAGAAACTATGGTAGGTGTATTTTCGCTCACTCAGGAATGCACTCCAGAAAATGCATTTGCTAACGTATTAATAGCCTGGCAACTATTAAATAACGGAAATCAGGGTTACATCCCCGGCAATAATGTAATTTTTAAATGCTGGAAAGCTGATGATGAATTAGAAGTTGTTGATTTTGAAATTATTTATACCGATCCTTACGGTGGAGCATGGACTGAAAACACTTTTCCGGAAGGAGAAAATAAATACAGCATTCCCATAATTAATTTTTTCACTCCAAAAGGTTCGATTGAAGGAATTATTTCAGATACAATCACAGGCCAGCCGATTACAAACGCAAGTATTTCAATCGAAAACAAACCTTATTCCACTACAACTAATTTGCAAGGCGAGTATTTTTTAAACGAAATTCCGATTGGAGAATACAATTTGAATATTGAAGCAAACGGTTATTTTTCAAAAACAAAAAAGAATATTATTGTATTGCCAAATGAAACAACAATTTGTGATATCGAACTACATATTCTTACACCTGTTTTGATTGAAACAATTCAGGGAAATGAAGAAATAACAATAGTGTGGGAGTCAATTCAGCAAAACAGTAGCGACGGACATTTTAATTTTGAAGGAGGAAATTCAAATTTTCCTTCATGGACAATTTATTTATCATCGGCTTTCATTGATGAAGTCGATCTTGAAGCAAACGACGAAATTGGAATTTTTGATGGAGATATTCTGGTCGGGGCTTTTACGCTTACCGAAGTTTTAACTCCTGAGAACTTTTTATCCAATCCTTTGATAGCTTATAGCGAACTTGTTTCCGGACAGGGTTATACGCCTGGAAATCCTATTTTTTTAAAATGCTGGGATAATAGCGAAGGACAGGAATTTTCAAAATTCGACATAAGTTTTTCCGACCCTTACGGTGGAGCCTGGATGGAAGCATTTTTCCCTACCGATGCAAATAATTACAGCATTGTTGAAATTGATTTTGCTTCATTCTTTTTTAATATTTATTACGGAAACGGAGATTTGGTTGCCGAAAATGTTGGAGGCCCATCTTTTACCGACACGGGCTTAGACCCCGAAATTGAATACTGTTATTATGTTAAGCAAATTTTAATCAATGGTGAGGAATCATTACCTTCAAATGTTTTGTGTAATATTCCCTTGCCTCCATTGGCTCCAATAATTACAGATGCAATTCCCGGAATTGAGGAGATTACAATATATTGGGAACCTTTGGAGGGAATTTTTAATCTTTATTATGAAGACGGAACTTTAATAGCTGAAAATATTGAAGATTCTTTTTACACAGATACTGCCTTGATAGTTGGCCAGGAATATTGTTATTTTGTAACTCAGATACTTGAAGGCGGTGAGGAATCACCACCATCAAATATTTATTGCTCTCAGCCACTCTCCCCACCATCTCCTTATCTAATTAAAGCACAAGCAGGTTTTGAGATGGTTACTTTAACATGGAATCCTGTTTTATTTGAAAATCCGAGTGGCGATCATTTTGAATTTCAGGGTGGCGACACAACTAATAATCACTGGATTATTTTCATCAGCGGGGCTTATTTGGATGGGATTAGTTTGAGGCCAAATGATGAAATTGCAATTTTCGATAATGATTCACTTGTTGGCGTTTATCATTTGCAACGTGTTTGCACACCCGAAAACATGTTTGAAAATGATTTATATGCTTTTAGCGTACTCACCGGAGGAGAAACGGGATACATTCCGGGTGACAGCCTAAAATTCAAATGTTGGAAAAACGGAGGTGAAACAGGAATTGAATCCGTTGATTTTGAATATTCTTTCTTTGATCCTTTTGGCGATGCTTGGATGGGTGAAATCTTTCCCGAAGGAACCGGGAAATATAGTTGTATTGAATTGAATTTCACATCTTATTATTTTAATGTTTATTATGATGATGGAAGCATTGTTGCGGAAAATTTAACTGAAATGGAATATGTTGATTCCAATTTAATTCCACTTCAGGAGTATTGTTATTACGTAACACAAATTTTGCCCGACCTAAGCGAATCCATTCCATCAAATACAAAATGTGCGACTCCGATGATGCAACCTCACTTTATATTTTACGGAGGTTATTTTATTGATTTTATATGGACTATGTACATTTCATCGGTTACCCTAAATGGCGTTGATCTTGAAGCCGGTGATGCACTTGCAATTACTAACAATGATACTATTGTCGGGGTTTTTAACTTAGACCAGGTTTGCACGCCCGAAAATATGTTTGAAAATGATTTTATTATCTGGAAAACAATTTTTCTGGAAGATTTTACTATGGTTCCGGGTTATACGATTGGGAATAAATATTATATAAAATGCTGGGATGAAGATGAACAAATTGAAGCCTCATGCTTTGAAGTGGTTTTTACCAATCCTTATGGCGATGCTTATTGCGGAGATGTTTTCCCCGATGGTGATGCACAATACAGCCTCGTGGAATTGCATTTTCAAACGCCTTCCTCTCAGAGTATTCAACTTAATCCGGATTATCAGCTTTCATCCTCAAATATTTCACCCATCGAAGAAAATATGCTTTCGGTTCTTAATAACAACTTGAACGAAAATCTTAATTTTGTTAAAGATGTGTCTAATTATTCGGTTCAAAAAGTAGGGCCGTTTTGGATAAATAATATTGGGAACTGGAAAAATTCCGATGCTTACCTTTTTAATATGTTTGAAGATGACCACCTAAGCATCGAAGGTTGTGAAATATGTGCAGACACACCAATTCCTTTAAATATAGGTTATCAATTATGTAGTTATTTTCCTCAGAATACTTTAAATTCGCTTGAAGGTTTTTCGAGTATTTTATCCGATTCGCTTGATTTTATAAGAAATTCGGAAGGGAAAGTTCTGAGAAAAGTCGGGCAGGAATGGGTAAACGGATTTAGCGGATGTTCACCGGGTGAAGGATTTTTAATTAGTATGTTCGACATAGACACACTCGTTTACCCTGATGCGATGAGAAAAGTAATGCCAACAAAAAACTCACTTGAAACCGTATATTTTGAAAATGTTTTTGGAAATGCTTTGAATCCTGTTTGGACAATATATTTTGAATTACCCGAAACCGTTGACCCTGGCGATGAAATTGCATTATTTGATGAGGAGAAATTGGTTGGTTCATTTATGATAACTTCATTTAATGAATTTGATAATGACCTTACTGCCTGGACCACCTTAAATTCAGGAGCAGGTTATGAAGCAGGTAATTCTTTGATTTTTAAATTATGGGATAATAGTGAAGCTATGGAATCAATTATTGATGTTGTTTTTGTAAATCCTTACGGTGATGCTTATGTAAACGATTTTTTCCCTGAAACTGACGGTGAATACAGCATTGCGGAATTCGATTATGTTGGAATTCATGAAGATTTAAATCTTACCGGCAATTTTCTTGGAGATAATTTTCCTAATCCATTTACAAAATCAACCAGAATTGACTTTGGTTTAAAAAGCTCAGGATATGTCAGCTTAACCTTGCTAAACACCTTCGGAGAAGTTATTTCAATTTTAATAAACAGGGATTTTGAAAAAGGAAAACACTCTTTTGAATTTAATAACAATGATCTCACTCCGGGAATTTATTATTATAAAATTGTAATAGAAAGTTTCGGGAAAACATTCGTGGAAACCAGGAGAATAGTTGTAATTTAATGTTTGAATGCTAAAATGATTGAATGCTTGAATAGCACGAAAGGGATGACATCCCTCATGAAGAACATTGAATATATAATTTTACGTTGAATGCCTCGCAAAGGATGCCATCCCTTCCTTCGGATTGAATATGTGAATGTTTAAATGGATGACAACCAATGACAACCAATTTGAATGATAGAATGGCACGAAAGGGATTACATCCCTCATGAAGAACATTGTTTATATAATTTTATGTTGAATGCCTCGAAAGGGATGTCATCCCTGCCTTCGGATTGAATGCGTGAATGAGTGAATGGTTAAATGGTTACACAATTATTTAATTACAATCAAATACAATTAATTACAATCAAAAATCATTAATCCAATAGTTTTGTTATATCGCATTTTTATATCTCAGGAAATAATTTTGCAACAGAATTCATAGGTAAAAACATTTTCCCACTTTCCGGTAGCATTATAAAACCATATTTTTCATAAAAAGTAATTGCATCTTCATCAATTGGGTAAACTACTACAGCCATAGAGCCAATAGCATTTTTTGAAACTTTATAGCATTCTTTTAAAGCGTCAATCAACAAAAATTCACCTTTCCCCTGTCTAACAATAGATTTATCGACAGCTAATCTGCCAAGTAATGTTACCGGAATATCAGTATATGAATCCGGTATTTTCTTTGAAAATTTTTCAGGTATCTCATCTTGAGGAATACTACTATTGGATAAGGTGTAATATCCTTTTACTGTGTTGTCCTCATCGGTAAGTACAAAACAAACAGAAAGTTTTTTCTTCACATCCTGGCTAACTTGCTTTTTAACATAGTTGTCAAGTAATACTTTTCCACAATTAAATTTTGTTCTGTCGTGTACCTTTTCAAGAATAGCTATTTTCATACTCATTCGGCAATCTGTAAATCTGAGTATTTTTTAGCAGCCTCTCTTAACTTTTCGTTTGGTTCGTTATTAGCCATGATTGAATTGAAGAAAATTTCTTTATCCTTTTCAGAAGCTAAAATCCGATCGTTTTCGGCAATAATTTCTTTAGCTTGTTTTTTAACTATTGATATAACAAAACTTGTAAGAGTTTTATGACCACTGATTTTTGATGCCCTTTCAAAAAATCTTTTGTCATCTTGAGATAATCTCAATTCAAAACGTGTCTGTTCTATTTCTACTGTTCTCATAATTTTAAATTTTAAGCAAAATTACGGTATTTTTCCGTACAAATCAAGTTTGTTAAAAACTTTTTATTGATTGAATGCTTAAATTATTGAATAGCACGAAAGGGATGGCATCCCTCATGAAGAACATTGAATATAAAATTTTACATTGAATGCCTCGCAAGGGATGCCATCCCTGCTTTCAGATTGAATGCGTGAATGTTTAAATAAATGACAACCAATGACAATCAATGACAACCAATGACAATCAAAAACAGAAGCAACTTTATGGACTGACACTATTCAAATAAACTCCGTCTCCAATATACCAGTTGGTTCCGGGGACAGGTTCAACATATCCCAATTTCTTTTCTTGCTTTTGTGTGGCAGGATCAAACCAATAATATTCAAGAAAACCACCACCGGATTTTGCCAGTTTTGTAAGTTCCCTGAAAACGTAGATACCTCTTGCATCCTGGTAATCCCAAAAATTTTTTCCCTGCATTTCTTGTGTTATACCGTGGGCAATGTTCCATCCATCGTACGTATCAATATAAAAATATCCGCTGCCATCTTTATAAAACCTTACCGGATCAACCAATTTTTGTGCAATTTCAACCCTCATTGCCGAATCGGAAATATCTTTTAAAACGTTGCTTAGGCCTACAGCGAGATTATGCACAACCGTAACTGCAATTTCCTTATTGCAATTGATCAACTTTTCGTGGTTATCGTGATGATTTTGATCGCATGAGACAAATAATCCTGCCATAGCAATAATCAAAAGAATAAAAATCTTTTTGTTTTTCATAAGTCTATAAAGTATTAAAGTTGGTTTTTTATTTATTCGTAAGCTCATAAAGTACAAAGATAATCATTAATATTATAAATATTAGAAAGTGATGGAAAATAAATAAATGGCTGTTAATCTAATCATTATGTATGTAAATAAATCGATCATTAAAGAAAATCACTGATAGCTATTGAAACGCCAAAATACCCTTTACATTTGTATGATTTTTTAAGAACAGTCCTCAAGAATAGTATTAAAAGATTAATAAATTTGCAAAAATTAATTTAATAATTGTAAAACTATTAATTGTCAATGGAGTTTTTATCTGATACATATATTGTATTTTTTGTAGTTATTGCAATTGGAATAGCCATAGGTAAAATTAAAATAAAAGGGATATCCCTTGATATTTCAGCAATAATATTTGTAGCCCTGGTTTTCGGGCATTTCGGAATAAAAATGCCGGCGATATTTCAGAAGATCGGATTAATATTCTTTATTTATTCAATCGGAATACAAGCCGGACCCGGATTTTTTATGGCTTTTAAAAGTCATGGAATAGTACTTTTAAAATTATCACTTTTAGTAATGACTACTGGCGGTGTAACAGCATGGATATTAGCTTCTTTTTTTAATATTGAACCAGAACTTGCCGTAGGGCTTTTCACAGGTGCTTTAACAAGCACACCTGGATTGGCGGCAGCCACTGAAATAACAGATTCATCATTAGCATCAATTGGTTACGGAATTGCCTACCCGATAGGCGTTATTGGTGTAATTATCTTTGTAAGAATTGCTCCTTTTCTGTTCAATATTGACCTGAAAAAAGAGAATGATGATTACAAACAGAAAGTTAATCAGGATCATCCGAAACTTATTAATAGAAACTTTATCGTCAAAAACCCGAATATCTTCAATAAAACTTTAGGAGAACTTGATATTCGTAAAATGACAGGAACCAATATTTCAAGAGTCCTTCATAACGAAAAGGCTTCAACACCAAATAGTTTTACTGTTTTATACGAAAATGATATTATAAAAGCTGTTGGAACTGTTGGCAATTTGAAAAAAATCAAACTATTAATAGGTGAAGAAACGAATATTTCCATTAAACTTAATAAAACTTATGTCGTTAGAAATGTCCTGGTGTCAAATCAAAAGATTGTAAATAAAACACTTGGGGAAACAGGTTTATTATCAAGATATAATTCTACTGCTACCACAATCAGGCGAAGTGGAATTGATATAACTCCAAATGCTAACACAAAACTCCATTTTGGAGACAAAGTTATGATAGCATCAAATGAAAATGATATAAAACAAGTGTGTAAGCTTTTCGGTGATAACAGAAAAAAGATAAATGAATTGAATTTCTTACCTATTTCAGTTGGCATTTTAGTAGGAGTGCTATTGGGAAAATTTAGTTTTCCGGTTGCAGGAATAGATTTGAAACTTGGATTAACCGGAGGCGTATTAATTTCAGCAATAGTTCTAAGCCGTATCGGTAAAACCGGTAATATTTTATGGAATATTTCCGGTGATACAAATATGCTACTTCGTAAGATCGGATTATTGTTTTTCTTAACTACTGTCGGGACAAATGCAGGAGAACATTTTCTTTCAATCATTAAAGAAAACGGAATACTGATTCTTGGAATAGGTATGGCAATTACGATTTTGCCTCTGCTTTTATCAACCCTTGTTGGAAAATATATTTTTAAACTTAATTTTTTGACATTACTCGGTGGTTTAACGGGAAGTATGACAAGTACGCCTGCTCTGAGTGCTGTTGAACCTATGACTGATACAAACGCACCTCAGGATGCTTATGCAACAATTTATCCCTTTGCAGTCGTTTTGATTATAATCTTTAGTCAAATATTGGCAGTTGTGATGTAATTTGCAGCCCACGACTTTAGCCGTGGGTTGCAAAACAAGAATATCCGTATGTAGTCAAATATTATTTAATAGTGATTTTTTCTGATATTACTCCTTCATTTGTTTCAATTTGAATGAAATAAATTCCGGATTGATAATCAGAAGTATTGATATTCAGAGTTGTAGTATTTAGTATGCTTTCAAACAAAATCCGGCCAATAGAATTGAAAATTCTAATATATTTCAAAGTATTAATTGATTCAATATTAAGGATATCGCTTGCAGGGTTTGGGAAAATACAAATATTATTTTTATTACTTTCCGTTGCATTTATTCCCTTTGCAATTTTAACAATGCTGAATAAACCATCCTCTTCAGGATAAATATTCATCATATAAGCTTCATTATAAGGATCAATCATTTCGTATTCTGCTATATTTGTTTTTTGCGAAAACGAATCCCAAACTTTCAATTGTATTGGATTTCCCGCTTGATAGCCTTGTCCTGAGTTTATTGTATTAAAAACTGCAAGATCATTATCAAAGGCATTTTGAGAATTAATTACTACCGATCCTATCATTTTTTCACCATCATAAGCTGCTACTTCATCGCCTATATTCAAACCATCAATGTAAATTGTGTAAACATTATCAGCGGCATTTCCACCCTCGAATAAAAAGAATTCTGGGAGCAAATCTGAACGAATCTCAGACTTTTCATCAGCAACAGAATAAATCAATTCATCAGCATTAAGCATTTTAACAAGATATCCTTCCCCTGGATTCATGTCTCCTATTCCATTTACCCAAATAGGGCCGATTTTGCGAAGCATGCCACCAATTGAATTTCTTACAAAGTCAAGATTGACTAAAACATCGGTAAATACGTCAAGAGCATTATTTGGACTTTCAGGTAAAAAACTAATAAACTGATATCCGGTTATAAGAGAAATAGGTGTTTGTGGATCAATTATTTCACCAAGAATTATTAATTCATCGGCATTATTCATACGGAATAAATAACCTTCGGTTGTTATCCAGTCGCCAATTCCATTAATCCAATTTGGGCCGATTTTGCGAAGCATATCACCTGCTGTATTTCTTACGAAATCAAGATTAGGCAAAATATCAGAACATATAGCTTGAAAATCCGGGTCTTCGGGAATAATACGTGTTGAAATAAAACTATAGCCGGCTGAAAGTTCAACTTGTTGCACTTGTAATACTTTTATATAATCAATCTTTGTTTCTGTATCATATAATCCATTCTCATCGGTAACCGTTAAAGAAACAGTGTAATGGCCTAAATTTTCAAAAGTATGTGTCGGGTTTTGAAGTGTAGAAGTATTTCCATCGCCAAAATCCCAGAACCATTCAATGATCGCAGTATGTCCCGATGCTGATAAATCTGTGAAATTAACTTCCATAGGAGCATACCATGATGTTACATCAGCTGCAAAATTTGCTAAAGGTGGGCCATAGATTGATTCAACTATAATATCTCTTGACATCCCACCGCCGGTTGAGCAATTAAAAACCCCATCAAAATCTTCTGTAACAGGAATATTAAAAATTATCGTATGTGAATTTTGCCCTGAATATTCAGGTGAAGATAATAAGTCTTCTCCGTTGAATCTCCATTGATAAGGAGCAACCATTATATCAGACACAAATTGCATTTGACCTGTAATATCATTATGAAACATTAGATAGATATGTTGCTCAATTGTTCCTGTCATTTGCGTTTGATAATTATTCCAATCTCCGTTATTTGTTAGATTTCCTGTAATGTTGACATAAAGATTCCAACCGGTTCCGTTGTTTTTAATAATACCGTTATTAGCAATATTTCCAAAGAAATTTACTGTTTGATTTCCACTATAATTCTCCATAGAACCATTATTAACAATATCACCATAGAAGTCAGTTAAGTTACATTTAAATACACCTTCAAGAGTTGCATCTGAAATATCGCAATTGTTCAAGTAAGCAGAATTATTCATCTCAAAAGTAAACTTGCCAACAGGTGAATAAACCTCCGCTTTACTGAAATAATTGTTCATAACGCTCAAAGTTGAATTCTCCGGCATTAAAAGTGTATTGTAATTCAAATTAACATTACAATCAACAAAATAAATATCAGTTAAGGCATTTATTAAACCTCCCGGTTTTTGATCGGTGAAATTATTTGCTGAAAATACATTTTCGTTTAAACACGAAATATTTTGATCAAGTTCTCCATAAAGTTCAATTTCATAATTGTCCCAAACACCATCATTAATTATATTTCCAAAAAGATCCATATATAAAAGCCATCCACTTCCGTTATCTCTGATCAAACCGTTATTTGTAAAATTACCGTTAACCGTTAAATTACAGTTTGAACTGTAATTTTGAATTGTGTCTTGTAAAACTGTATTCCCGGTAAATATAACACTATTTCCATTTATTCGAATTAAGCCATTTAGGTCGGCATTTTGAACGTTTAGGTTCTCAAAATAAGCATTATTGGAAGAGTAGATATATATATTACCACTTTGTGAAAAGACATCGGCATTTTTGAAATTTCCTGCCGACAAATACAAATTACTTCCGGACGGCATTATAAGTGTACTGCTATTAAGATTAAAAGAACAATTGCTAAAATACAGGTCGGTAAGCCCAATAACTCCACTACTTGGTACCTGATCAATAAAAGTATTAACCGCAAATTCACTTTGATTAAGACATGAAATATTTTGATCAGAATCGCTCCAAAGTTCAATTTCGATATTGTCCCAAACCCCATTATTTATTATATTTCCCAAATTATCCATGTATAAATGCCATCCATTTCCTTTATCTTTAACTATTCCATTATTTGTAAAATCACCGTTAACCGTTAAATTACTATTTGAATAATAATTTTGTATTGTGCCTTGAAGAATTGTATTTCCTGTAAATATAACATTATTCCCATTTAACTGTATCAAATCGTAAAGTTCTGCATTTTGAATGCTTAAGTTCTCAAAATAAGCATTATCGGAAGAGTAAATGCTAATACTTCCACTTTGAGAAAAGACAATGGCATTTTTGAAATATCCTGCCGACAAATACAAATTACTTCCAGGGGGCATTTCAAGTGTACTGTTATTAAGATTGAAAGAACAATTGCTAAAATACAGGTCGGTAAGCCCAATAACTCCACTACTTGGCACCTGATCAATAAAAGTATTAACCGCAAATTCACTTTGATTAAGACATGAAATATTTTGATCAGAATCGCTCCAAAGTTCAATTTCGATGTTGTCCCAAATCCCATTATTTATTATATTTCCCAAATTATCCATGTATAAATGCCATCCATTTCCTTTATCCTTTACTACCCCGTTATTAGTAAAATCGCCGTTAACCGATAAATGACAATTTGTATAATAATTTTGAATTGTACCTTGAAGAATTGTATTCCCACTAAAGCTAACATTATTTCCATTTATTTGAATTACACCTGTTAATGTTAAATCAAAAATTGACAGGTCTTCGATATAGGCATTACCTTCCATAAACAGATTGTGGTTATTAGCGATCAGGGTTCCATTATCAATAAATTCTTCGTTAACAAACAGATTACCACCTTTTGAATCGTCAAGTTCAATTGTTGCACCATTCAACACAATTCTTGTATCATGAAAATTAAAATCAGACATCACAGTTATTAAACCTGTTCCTTCAGCTGCATTAAATTCATGGCAGGAGATTTTATTATCACCTGTTTGCAATAAGTTATGTGTTCCGGTGCTAATCAGAAATGTATTACGGTTTGTCCATGTTCCATTGTTAGTTATATCTCCCCCTACGTTCAAATCAAAGTACCATCCATTACCTTTATTCCTGATACTTCCATTATTTATTACATTTCCGTTTGCAGTAAAAGTAATCGTATATTGAGTATTATACAATTCACCGCTTGTGCTAATTGAAAGATTATTACATGTATTTCCGTTTGTATGAACAGGACCATTTAAAACAACATCATCTGATGTTCCCGGAACTACACCGGCTACCCATGTTGAAGGATCATCCCATTGCCCGCCTTCGGCAGTTGAATAAACCCATGCCTTTGCTGATAGGCTCAGCGAAATTATCATAACAAAAAGGCAAAAAAAGAATTTTGTGTACAAATTTTTCATAACTATAATTTTTAGTTTATTAATAAATATATATTAAAAGATCTTCATTTTAAGCATCATGCACTAAACTTAAATTTTAAAGCACGAATTTATGAAAATATTTTGTTAATCAATAAACATTTTTATTAAATATTCAATATTTATTATGTTTTTACTTTATAACTAATACTGAATATCAGTCTTTAAATAATATTTCAAAAGCAACAGCTACATGTGATGTCTCGGAATTAGAAGAAAAAAGTTTATAAAAGATACAGGAACAAATGGTTCAAGTGCTATTTATGTTTTTGTATTGAGTTAGCTTAATTGGCTTATAGTTGGTTCATAATAGGTTAAGTTGGCTCAATATAAATACAACATTTAACCGGGAAAATGATTAATTCAAAAACTTTGGATTAGTTATAAAATGAAAGAAAAGAAGATTACAATTAGTTCTTATTTGAAAAGAGTGCATTGTAAATAATTAGAATGTTTTTTATATATTTGGAGAAAAAAATATAAGTACATATTTAATAAAAGAAAATATATCATTAAACAGTGTGTTAGTTGAAAAAAATATTTAATAGACAAATGTAAAATGATACTTTTAATGTATTAATTATTTGGGAGTTGGCATTAATATTAAAAAAATTATGAGACAATCATTTATTCTAATTATCATTTTATTATTAGCCATCAATCTTTTCGGGCAGCATTCAAAGCCTGATACTTTAATTGCAATGTTTAATAATGATCAGATTAAACTTGATGGTAAATTGAATGAAGCTTGCTGGTTGAATGCATCTGCTATTGAAAATTTTACTCAAAGAGAGCAAAATGAAGGAGCCCCTGCATCAGAAAGAACGAGAATCGCAGTGGTTTATAATGCACATGAAATCTATTTTGGTATTTGGTGTTTCGATAGTGAACCCGACAAAATTTCGGCCCAACAAATGGCACGTGATTTCAGTTGGGGGAGTGACGACAATATAGAAATAATGATAAGCACGTTCAACGACAACAGAAACGGATATTTGTTTGTAACAAATCCGAACGGTGCAATGGCTGATGTTAAGGTTGGTGATGAAGGCAGCAATTTTAATAAAGATTGGAACGCTGTGTGGGATGTTGTTGTTGAAAAAAACGAACAGGGTTGGTTTGCAGAAATACTTATTCCTTTTAGCACCTTAAAATTTAAAAAAGACAGTACACAAGTCTGGGGTATTAACTTTGAAAGAAATATTCGAAGAAAAAAAGAGCAACTGATGTGGCAGGGGTGGTCGAGATTGTATGATGTGGAAAAAATTTCTCAGGGTGGTAAACTAATTGGGATCAATAATATCAAGCAAGGGACTAAAATTGAGATCAAACCTTATGTGCTTGGTGGTTTTGAATTTTCGGACACAAAACCAAAAAATACCGTAAAAATGGGTGGTGAAATAAACTTTGATATTACACCTACACTAAAATTAAATTTTTCGGCAAATACAGATTTTGCACAAGTTGAATCAGACCGGGAACAAATTAATCTTTCAAGATTTTCTTTATATTATCCGGAGAAAAGACAATTTTTTTTGGAAGGTAAGAGCTATTTTAACATGAATGTCGATAAAGCCCAATTGTTCTATAGCCGAAGAATAGGTATTGATCGACATACGGAAGTGCCAATATTAGGGGGCATGAGACTTTTCGGAAAGTTGAATAAGACCAACATCGGGATAATGTCAATACAGACTAACGCAGAAGACAGTATTCCTACAACCAATTATTCTGTCATTAAGGTAAAACAAGACATTTTTAAGCAATCAAACCTAAGCATGATTGTTACTCAAAAATACTCTAAAAATCAATATAACAGGGTTTATGGTTCGTCCTTTATCTATTCTACATCTGAACTTTTTGGAGAAAAAAACTTTATTGGAGGTGGATCATTTGCAGTTTCCGAAACAAAAATCTTTGGAGAAACTGAAAATTTTAATAAGAATAACGTTTCTTATGACGTATTTTTTTGTTATCCGAACGATGTAATTGAATACGTTTTAGGATTCACAACTGTCGAAACGGGTTTTAATCCTGAGATGGGTTATATCAAACGTAAAAATTACCAGATGCTATACACCGAGCTACAATTCAATCCCCGGTTTAAAAACATGCCTTTTTTTAGAAATCTGAGCTTTAAACCAATAGACCTTAATTATTATATTAATGATGAAACCAAAGAAACTGAATCTGTTTTTTATGAATGGCGTCCTTTTGGTTTCGTTTCAAAGAGTGGAGAGTTTTTTGAATTTAATATTCAACATATTTTTGATAAACCAAGTGAGGATTTTGAGCTTGTTGATAACGTGATTATTCCGGCAGGCAGCTATTGGGACAATCGTTTTGAAATCGAGTTCAGTACTTTCAAAGGAAGAAAAATAGCAGCAGAAGTTTCTGTTAGTGTAGGTGAATTCTATACAGGACAGCGGCAAGAATATGAATTATATATGCGTTTTAATTTTAATAGCCATTTAAACATAGGATTGGATTGGCAAAGAAATAACATACAACTTCCGCAAAAATCTTTAACAACAGACGAATTTGGGGGACGAATTGACTATGCATTTAATTCGAAATTACATACTAATTTGTTTGCACAATGGAATAATGAAGACAAAAATATCTTACTGAATTATAGAATAAACTGGATTCCCAAAATTGGTAGCTACTTTTACTTTGTAGTAAATCAGGAATTCAACGCTGAAAATGGTATTAAGTTAGAACGGACGACTATAATTGGAAAACTAATTTGGCGATTTGCATTATAAAAATGTTGTTGATGCAAATTTAAGAATAGAAAATAAATCATTAAACTGAATCCAATGGAATTAAAAATCATCAATATAATCAGGTGGATTGCCAGGATAACAGGAGCATTATTACTAATTCTTATCGCTGTTTTTGCAATAGGAGAGGGGTTTCCAAATCCGATGACACTGAGCCGGGAGGAACTACTCCTTTTTATTGCAGTTTCCACGATGGAGATAGGTTTACTCTTGGCATTTAAGTGGGAATTACCCGGCAGTTTATTAATTATCGGTGGATATATCTTTTTTATAATTGTTGAGAGAAATATTCTGCCTGGGCCGGTATTCCCGATATTTTTCTTTGTGGGTTTGCTTTATTTGTTATGTTGGTGGAGGTCAAGAAAATATAGTAAAATTTTATAAGACAAAAAGAAATAGGCGAAGATTATCAAGTGTTTATTGATTTCAAGTATAAAAAAAAGTATCCATTTTTACAGTTCTATTTTCTGTCATAGCTTTTTTATTTTAACCGCAAAGTACGCTAAAGACCGCAAAAATTTTTGCGTTTCTTGGCGATCTTGGCGGTTTATTTTTAATAATTGTATTGTATTTAAATATAGTGATTTCTAAAGTATCAGCTTTTGCAGTTTTTTGGAAATTGAACTTTATTTCGTTATTTCTTTAGAAGTTTGATACAATCATAAAAAAAACTAACAAGACTAAATAATTTTTTAATATTTTTGAACTTTGAAACGAAAGTTGGTTTTAATACACACCGGTTTTTAACGTTTATAGGATATGCACAATGAAGAAAACTTTTTGTTAATAACGTATTAGAAATGAAAACAAGAATACTATTATTAACAACAACCCTTCTATTGATTACTTTAATAGTAAAATCTACCTTGAACCAAATGAGAATTTTGATAAACCATTTGGATAAAATAACTTAGTGATTGAAAAAACAAAAATATGAAACCTACAAACACTATTATTCTGATTTTAATTTTTGCTTTATGTAGCATATATGCAAAATCACAAGAGACAGATATTTTTGAAAACAAATATTTAATTGTATTAGATATGCAAGAGGATTACATTGTTGGTAAAATACCAGACAGTGTTGCTAATGAATTTGTTGAAAATGTAAATAGGATAATTAGTAAAGTCGATACAAACAGAATTGTTTATGTGAAAACAGAAATGATTGTAGCATCTCTTTCATTTAAAGGCGTTTCTGTTGACACAATTGCAGACTTGGAATTTTGTAAAAAATTAAAAATTGTAAATAATAACATTTTTATAAAAGAAGGCGGAAATGCCTTTGCAAATAATGATTTAGCTGATTTTTTTATGGACAAGAATACGAGTGATATTATTATCATTGGTTTGCTTGCTGAAAAATGTGTTTCACATACAGCGAATGGTGGTTTAGAATTAGGACACAATATTTATATAATTCCAAGTGCAATTTTAGGCAAAAAAGAAAGGACAAAAAATAAGTCAATCAAAAAGTTAATAAATAATGGAGCTAAAGTCATTACTTTAAATGATCTTGAAAACAGATAAGTGTTATGAAAGTTCTAACTGATCTACCAAACATTGGAAAAACTCTTACTGACAAACTGAATTCTATCGGAATAGAAAACGAACAAGAGTTAAAAGAAATTGGTAGTGAGAATGCAATAATTAAAATTGCAACAATAGAAAATAGCGGAGTTTGTATAAATATGCTTTATGCACTTGAAGGAGCAATACAAGGAATTAGGTGGCATGGACTTGACAAAGAAAGAAAACAAGAATTAAAAGAATTTTACAGAATGATGAATAAATGAAAACGCTCTACAACATTTTAAAACAACATGCGGTGGTTGCGTTCCTGATATTGAAGACATTTTAAATTAAATAAATACATAAAAATGGAAAATTATAAAACTATAAAAATTGGTGAAATTGTTACCAGCGATTTCAGAGCGGCGGAAATATTTAAAAACGCAGGGATTGATTTTTGTTGCGGCGGAAATCAAAGTTTAGAACAAGCATGTAACGAGAAAAAATTAGATATATCTGTGATTGAGAAAAAATTGATTGATCTTGAAAATACAATTGCTGACAGTTCTCATAATTTCAAAGAATGGGATTTAGATTTTTTATGCGACTATATAGTTAATAATCACCATAAAACCGTTTTAAGACTTTTGCCACAATTAACTGCATATACTCAAAAAATTTCTGATGTTCATGGTGCTCATCATCCCGAATTGATTGAAATTGCAAAATTATTTTCATTAGTAAACACAGAGCTTTTGCAACATCTTGAAAAAGAGGAGGATGTTTTATTCCCTGCAATAAAAGAGGTTTTAAAAACAAATTCTTCCAAATCAAAAGAAATAATAATTTCAGAAATTGCAAGAATGAATGTTGAGCACGAATTTGCCGGTGGTACTATTGATAAGATAAATGTTTTAAGTAATAATTACATGGTGCCACCAGACGGCTGCAACACTTATCAGGTTACTTATAAACTTTTAGAACAATTTGAAGACGATTTACATATTCATGTGCATCTTGAAAATAATATATTATATCCAAAATCTTTATATCTTACTAAATAAATAGATTTTTCATTTGCCACTTGTAAAAGAGATTACCTTTGTTATGTACAAAAGAATATTAGAAATTTCACATAAGACAGGAATATGAAAGTAGCGAAAGAACAAGCATATCAAAAAATAGCACAACTCGTTGAACGATTTAGCGAACACGTTGAAGAATATAAGAGGAACAATTACAACGAGCATCAGACACGGGTGGACTATATCAATCCGTTTTTCAAAGCACTTGGCTGGGACATGGACAACGAACAGGGATACGCTGAAGCATACAGGGAAGTGATTCATGAGGATAAGATAAAAGTGGGCAGTAGTACAAAAGCTCCCGACTATGGTTTTACACTTTTTGGTCAACGAAAATTCTTTGTTGATGCAAAAAAACCTGCCGTTAATATTAAAAGTGACATTGCTCCTGCTTATCAGGTAAGACGTTACGGATGGAGTGCAAAAGTGCCCATTTCAATTGTTACCGACTTTGAGGAATTTTCCATTTACGATTGCACCAAAAAGCCCAAACCAACCGACAAAGCATCGGTTGCCCGAATTAAATATATTACTTTCGACCAATATCTTGACGAATTCGATTTCCTTTGGGAGGTTTTCGCTAAAGAGAATTTGCCGAAAGGCCGTTTCGATAAATACGTCCAAAGCGACACAAGAAGGAAAGGAACGACAAGCGTTGATAATGAATTCCTGAAATCCATTGAGCAATGGCGTACCTACCTGGCAACTACCATTACCTTGCGAAATAAATCACTAAATGAAGATGAAATCAACTATGCCGTTCAAAAAATCATTGACCGTATTATCTTCCTGCGGATGTGTGAGGATAGGGGGGTTGAGCAATATGGCGAACTGAAAAAAGCAGCAGAAAAAGGCGAAATTTACAAAAACCTGTTTGCTCTTTACCGCATGGCAGACGAAAAGTATAATTCTGGATTGTTTGATTTTAATGAAGATAAAATCACACCTACTCTCACGGTGGACAATAAGGTGATGAAAAATATCATTAAAGAACTTTATTACCCGAATTGCGAATACGAGTTTTCCGTAATGCCTGCCGATATTCTCGGAAGCGTGTATGAGCAGTTTCTCGGTAAGACTATCCGGCTGACAAAAGCACATCATGCTAAAATTGAGGAAAAACCGGAAGTACGCAAAGCCGGAGGCGTGTATTATACTCCAAAGTATGTAGTGGACTACATTGTGAAAAACACTGTGGGCAAGCTTATTGAAGGCAAAACTCCCAAACAGATTGAAAAGATAAAAATTTGTGACCCTGCCTGTGGTTCCGGTTCGTTTTTAATTGGTGCATATCAGTTTCTGCTTGACCGGCATTTGAAATACTACACTGACAATCCGTCCATAAAGAAAAAAAATAATCCGTTGACACCTGATGGCAACCTGACCACAGCTGAGAAAAAACGAATACTGCTCAACAACATCTTTGGAGTTGATATTGACACACAAGCCGTTGAAGTAACCAAGCTGAACCTTTTGCTTAAAGCATTGGAAGGCGAAACAAAAGCATCTATCAGCCAGCAGTTGTCCCTATTCCATGAAAGAGTATTGCCAAATCTTGGCAATAATATCAAATGCGGAAACTCACTTATCGGGAATGACTTTTATGATAACCAACTTGAACTGTTCCCTGAGCAAATGAAAAAGATAAATGCCTTTGATTGGAAAGAAGGTTTTCCTGAAACTTTCAGGCTAGGAGGCCTGTCTGCCGAAGCTTCAGCGAAAGCAGGATTTGATGCGGTAATTGGGAATCCGCCTTATGGTGCTACATTATCAGAAACTGAAGATAACTATTTAAGATTAAAGTACGATGTTGCCAGTTATCAATTAGATACCTATTCTTTATTTATTGAAAAAGCATTTTTGATTTCCAATATGAATGGAAGAGTTGGCTACATTATACCCTCTGCCTGGACTTCATCAGTTTATGATATTGAGTTAAGAGAATTTCTATATAAAAACTATAGTACTGGATACAATCGTAATTACTCCAAAACGAACCTTCAAAGACGCAACAGTTGAAACACTGATTTTGACTTATAAAAAAGGTAGCAAAACAAAAGATAGTTTTAATGTTGAAAGATGGGATGCTGTTAATACCTCTTATTCAATCCCATATTCTGAAATAACCCCAGAACGAAAGTACTCTTTTCCTTTATATTCGAATCCAAACATTTTGCGGATTGTAAATCTCTGTCAAAAAACAGACAAAACATTAAATGATTTTACTGAAGTAGTTTGGGGAGTGAAAGTTTACGAAAAAGGAAAGGGGAAACCCACTCAAAAGGGGAATGAAAACAAAACAAAAGTGTTTCATAGTACTAAAAAAGAAAGCGCAACATATCGACCCTTAATTGGAGGTAAGGATATTTTTAGATATAATCTTCGGTGGAAAGGAACATATTTGAACTATGGGAAATGGCTTGCTGCACCAAGAAATCCCAACTGGTTTCAAGGATCACGAATAGTTATTAGAGAGGTAACGACTAAAGGTGTAATACAAGCAACGTTAATTGATGGGGATTATGTTTTCTCAAACTCAGTTGATGGGGTTCGCTTACAGAATAATAGGATTGAATTAAAGTATTTATTGGGATTGATTAATTCAAAACTCATTTCTTTTTATCACACTGCGACATCCCCAAATGCCTTCAAAGGTACATTTCCAAAAATTCTTTTAAAAGATTTACGTGAATTGCCAATTCCTGAACCCGAAAAAATAATTCACGATCAAATAGTCATACTAGTTGACAGCCTCTTGAAACTAAACGAGCAATTACAAACTATCAAACTCGAAACCCAACGCCAGCAAATTCAACGCACAATTAATCATACTGAAAGAAAGATTGACGAATTGGTTTATGAGCTTTATGGCTTGAATGAGGATGAGATTAAAATTATTGAAAAAACTTAATGATTGAAGATATAAAGCACGAACACCCGGAAATATTTTGAAAAAACAATTTGAAATAATCACAGCAAAACCGCTAAAAGAGAGGTTAAACGGATTATTTGAAATAACAGAACTATCATGAAAAATAATTCAAAACAGAATTAAAACTACTTACACCAATTTATCGTTTGTTAGGGCTACTTATATAATTACTATTTTATTTTCTCCTCTTTTCCCTGACAAATCAATGTATTAACAAATTTTTAACGAAATGTAAGCAACTAATTATAATTCTTAGTGTCTATTTATCTGTTTTTATATCACAATTAGGATATAATTCAGGTTTGGATTAAAAATTGAAATAAAAAAAATGAATAAATTACTAATAACAACTAAATAACAAATTTAAATTAATTATGAGAAACTTTATCTTAGCGATTGCTGTTTTTTTCAGCTTTTCGTTTGTCATGGCCTCAGAAGCTTATGATGTGAAATTTAATCAGACTAAAGGAGATGTTTATGAACTGAACTTTAGTATTGAAAACTACGATTTTTCAGAAATCAATATTGACGGTACAACTTATACTAAAATTTTATTCGATGGAAGTGTTAATACTCAATTAAAAGGTTTTGCACAACTGCCAATAATAAGTGCAACTGTCCAATTATCGGCTGATAAGAATGTAAGCCTTAATGTTATCGAAGGAGAATATGAAGAATATACATTAGAATATCCGCTTTTGCCTTCAAGAGGGGTTATTTACAGAGATCAGGATCCTTCAACCATACCTTATGTTATCGCTCCAGGTTCACTTCGTGATAACTGGTATCCTCAGAATCTTGCTACTAACAACTCACCTTTTATTTTAAAAGATTTGAGGGGAACAAGTGTTAATGTATTTCCTTTCAGATATAATGCAGTGAAAAAAATACTCAGGGTTTATAAAACTTTAACAGTTGAGTTAATAGAAAATGAAACTCAGGCGATTAATCCTTTACCAAAACCGGCAACTGAAATTGTCAGGGAAATGGATGCTATTTATAACTCTGTTTTCATTAATTACGGTTTAAGCAGAGATGACCTTACAATTGGCGAATATGGCGACTTATTGGTAATCACAACAGCAAGAGACGAAGATGCCATCGAACCTTATATTGAATGGAAAAAAGAAAAAGGCTATTCGGTTACAAAAGAAGTTGTTGCAACCGGAACAAATGTAAAGAATCTGATTCAAAATTCTTACAATGCCAACAATGACCTGCTTTACGTACAATTAGTTGGTGATTGGGCCGATATTAAATCCGATAATATGGGTGGAGCACCAATGGATCCACAGTTAGGTTGCGTTGTTGGAAGCGATAACCACGCTGATATTTGTATTGGAAGGTTCTCGGCCAATAATCCCGGATATGTAACAATACAGGTTAACAAAACAATTGAATACGAAAAAAATCCTGATAATGATGATTGGTATTCAAGTGCTTTGGGAGTTGCTTCCAATCAAGGCCCGGGTGATGATAACGAACTGGATTATCAACATATTGATGTTATTTATAACGATAAACAAGATCCTTATACTTACGATAATTTTACAACTGCCTATGATTATTCAGGAACTGCTTCCATGGTTACTAATGCTATTAACTCAGGTGTTAGTGCTATTAATTATTGTGGACACGGTTCTACAACGTCATGGAGTTCTACAGGCTTCAACAATAACCATATTAATAATTTAACCAATGGCAGTAAACTTCCTTTTATTTTTTCTGTTGCATGTGTTAATGGTGCATTTCAGGGTTCAGGTGATTGTTTTGCCGAAGCGTGGCTAAAAAAAGAAAATGGTGGTGCTATTATGGCATTAATGGCAACAATTAATCAACCATGGACTCCTCCAATGCGTGGGCAGGATTATTTTAACGATGTAATAATTGGCGGTTATAATTATAATGCTCATCCTGGCCAGAATGGTATTAATACAACCGAACAAAGAAATACTCTCGGTGCAGTTGTATTTAATGGTTTGGTTTTAATGACAACCGAATCGGGTAGTTCTTCCGATTGGGAAACTGCTAAAACATGGATATATTTTGGTGATGTTGCCCTTCAACATCGTACTATTGAACCTGCACCCCTTGAATTATCTAACGAGGTAATTCCTGTTGGTATGCCTTATGATCTTATTGTTACTTCTAACGGATCTCCGGTTGCCGGTGCTATGGTGTGTTTATCACAAAATGGAGAATACTTTAATGCAATAACTGATGCTGACGGACATGTAAATATTGAGCATGACTTTCTATCAGGCGAAGTTTTATTGGTTGTAACAAGCTTAAATACTGAAACAATTTATGAAAATATTTCAATTGTTTCTGCAACTCAAAGCATTAATCTATCAGGAGGTTATCAATTTGTTTCAACACATTTCGAAATTGAAAATGCCGATATGCTTGTTGTTTTGGGAGATATATTAAATGATAACTTAGATTTTGTCAGAAATTCATCAGGAACTACTTTACGAAAAATTGGTCCGAATTGGGTTAATGGAATAGGTGATTGGGTAGTTACCGAAGGATATTTATTTAAAATGTTCGGAACTGAAACTGTTGAGTTCACAGGTGTAGAAATTGATGCTTCAACACCCATTGATTTGGTTGCAGGCTTCCAATTTGTAAGTTATCTGCCAACTGAAGCAATGGATGCTTTATATGCTTTTGATGGAATTCTGAGTGATAATTTACATTTAATCAGGAATTCAAACGGTGAAATGTTAAGAAAAATCGGACCTAATTGGGTTAACGGAATTGGTGATGCAACACCAGGTGAAGGTTATCTGATTAAAATGTTTGCCGATGATGAATTGGTTTATAATATTCCCGTAAAATCTACATTATCAAACCTTTCACCTAAAGTAATTGAACACTTTGTATTTGATGGCGGAAATGCTGCCGATCCTGTTTTCACAATGTATGTTTCTGGTTTGAATATTGGTGATGAAGTTGCTGTATTCGATGGTGAAGTAATGCTTGGTTCAACTGTTATTCGTTCAGATGACAAATTTAAAAACAGCTTGCCGGTATTCAGTACTTTAAATAATAATAAAGGTTATAATGCCGGAAACGATATTTCAATAAAAGTATGGGACTATGAAAATCATAAAGAGGTTGTTTCAACTTATTCTTTTGAGTCAGGTTTTGATGCTTATACCGATCAGGTATTCCCGTCAACTGACGGTGAATATAGTTTTGTTAATATTTTGAAAGCAAGCAACAGAATTGAAAACACTATCGATAAAAACGTTTCAATTTATCCTAATCCTGCAAACGACAATGTTAATATTGTTTCAAACGAAACAATTAATGATATTCAGGTTCTTAATTTCTTAGGACAGATATTATTAGATACTGAAGTTAATGATACTCAAATAAAGATTAATACTTCGGATTATCAAACTGGTGTTTATATTTTCAGGATTAATACAGTCAATGCTACTTTAATTAAAAAAGTAACTGTTAAATAGTGCTTGCACGAAAACCCAATATTTTGAAGTGCTTAGTCAGAAAACGTCAAGTTCGAGGCTTGCGAAGTTCAGAAATACAGGAGTTTACTATTGTAAATGACTGAATTTCTGAACGAGCATAACGAAGAAATTGGCGTTTTCTGCAAGCACTATGTGTTTTATTTCATAGGATTTAAATTCCCTTTGGAGGCTTGTACCTTCGCCAAAACCTATAATAGGTGAGTGATGTGTAATTTATGAATTTGTTGAATGATTTGAATCTCATTAAAAAACTAAGCAATTTGTAGGCAAAGAAAATTCCTATAAAAAATGAGAATATATGAAACAAATCTATGAGCCAGGATTGAAGTAAGTCGGGAAGATGAAATTGATCTGAAAAATTCTTTTTGTAAATCTGCTTATATGCTATTTCACCCATAAGGCTTCCGAAAACATACCAAACAATAAACGTATAAAGATGAGGAGTTTGTATTGCCCGCTTAGGGCAATTATTCATGCAACGCATGCAGCTTTCGCAAGTAAATTTCCAAAAAGGTTTTCCTTTATGCATTTCAATGGAGTTAGTGGGGCAACTATCGGCACATAATTCACAAGAGTTGCAATCCTGGTTGGCAATAAAAGTTTTACCAAGGGCAAACCGCCCGATAAAATAATACAAAACCGCAATTGGGGAAATAAGAATATCAATTGGAAATGAATAGAAAGCTTTATAAGTATGTTTGCCTTTTATGAGCTTTTCGGCAAATAGGGAAGTTATTTTTTTACATCTTTCGAAAATAGAATTAACCACTTTTGGCTTTAGTCCCGGATGCAAAGAAATCCAGTTGGAAGGCAGGTCGAGAGGCTGCATACCGACAATGCGATATGATTTTACCAATAAAATTAAAGCCGGAAGGTATTGAGCAATTCCACTTAAACCCGGAAGAAATATTTTGGATAATTTCATTCCAGCTCTTGTATTTAAAAGAAAAACATCGGCTTTTAACTTTTTTGGAAAAGTTGCAATAAAAGTTAGCATTTTTGGTGAAGCATTGAAACCATGAGTCGGAAAACAAAAACCAATAAGCGTTTTTTTGTTTTTGTCGGGGATTTCAATCTCCGGTTTATTGTCGATACTTATTACTTTGCTTTTGATTCCCTGATTTTCGGCAAATTCTGCAATCCATTCAGCAGCATGTTTCGCATTTCCTGTTCCTGAGAAATAATAAACAACAAGTTGATCGTATTTTTGTTTGCCTATTTTGTTTTCCATTTCTCAATTGTTAGAATTATTTTCAAATATTGCGTTTTTTGCAATATTAATAAATTTGTTCATTTATTATTTCGATAGAAAGTATTGTTGAGCCTTTTTTTGTATTTTTGAGAAAAAATTGAATAAAATTGATTGATAAAGTAAAATATTGGCTTGATTTATCTGATTATGATCTTAAAACTGCAGTTGCAATGCAAAAAAGCAAACGTTATTTGTATGTTGGTTTCATGTGTCATCAAACAATTGAAAAAATTTTTAAAGCATATTTTACACATTTGAAAAATGAAATCGCTCCATTTTCACATAGTTTATCCTATATTGCAAAGAAAGGTGGTTTTTTTGAAGATTTTAGCGAAAATCAAAAAGATTTTATTGACCAGTTAGAACCATTGAATATAGAGGCAAGATATCCATCCCACAAGGAGCTGTTGCTGAAAAGTTTGAGTAATGAAAAATGTCGGGAAATTTTATTGAATACTAATAAATTGCAGGAATGGATAAAGCTGAAGCTATAATAAAAATACAGCAATACAGATTTTTGCTGAAAGAATATCTTGATGTGGATAAAGTATATTTATTTGGTTCCTATGCAAAGGAGACAAATATAAAAGATAGCGATATTGATGTTGCAATTGTTGTAAACAGTATAAAAGGAGATTATTTTTCAATAACACCATTAATATGGAAATTAAGGCGACAAATTGATGATAGAATAGAGCCAATTCTTTTTGAAAAAAATAATGACAAAAGTGGATTCTTAGAAGAAATACAAAAAAATGGAATTGAAATTAAGGAAATTTGAGGTATAATTGTCTGTCGATTGTTTCTGCTATTAGTTGGAAACATATAGCAAATCTCTAAATTGATTATTATGTTGAAGACGTTTTTGATGTTGTACTTTTCTTATCAACATAAAACGAATAATACATCACAGCAATTGCTATGGCCAAAGAGATGATTGCTATAGCGAAAGTGCCTGTAAAACCTATTAATTCGTAAAAAAACACCCCAAGTAGTGGGGCAAACATCGCCCGAACAGAAGTTAATGATAAATGAACTGATTGATAAGTCCCGGCATCTTCGTTTTTACAAAAATAGGCTGATCCTATGAACCAAAGCAGGCTCATTGTGGCTGCAAAAATTCCATAAAAAACATAAGCCGGAATAAGAAGGAAATAAATTTTTATACCCAAAACATCAAAATGTAAGGGATAATATTCTGTTAATGATAGAAATAAAAGATAGAGTAGGAGAGAGGCAAAGGTAATTGCAGCGTATTTTCTCGGATCAATTTTCCCGAGAATTTTTCCTGATATCGGGAGTAAAATGATTGCAATAATATTGTAAGCATTTTTATAGAAGGCAAAACTTGAGTAGTTTAAATTCAGAGTTTTTTCAAAAAAGATTGTTATTACAGCCGTTGTAATCATAAATGAAAAACCGTAAAACATAAAACCTATCTCAAAATCGCGATAAGGCCTGTTGTTTTTTAAAATCCTGAGCATTTCCAAAACAGAATTTTTCACCGAAGTCCAAAACTTTTGTTTAATAGTTTCTGTCGTATTAATTACACAGTCAATTTTTGATAATAAGAAAAGTGATAAAATGCCAAGAATCGCAACAATAGGAAACACATAAGTAAAGGCAAAATGATTAGCATCGAGAAGAATACCATAAATCAGGGTTGCAATCAAAGTGATGATCTTATTTAAAGAAGTTGCATATCCAAATAATTTTCCGAAATTTTTGTTTTCGTATTTATTTCTTAAAAAAAGATTAATTGTAGGATAAATTATTGGATTTCCAAAATAATAAATCAAAAAGATTAATAGAAAAATGTAATGATAAATAGAATTTCCGGAGACGGCTTCGGCGTTGTTGGGAAAAAATGCAAGGGAAATTAATGGTAAACGAGTATAAATTGCTACAAACCTTAAAAGTTTTCGCTTATTTTTATAACGTTTCAGAAATTCGTTAAAGAAAACAAGAAAAACAAAAACAAGCATACTGAACTGGAACAAAACCCCAAGCTGGTAGTTTGAACCATTAAGGCTTTTAATGAAAACAAACTCATTAAGGGCTAACACTCCGAAAATTATACCTTCGATAGCGGAGTATGCAATATGAATTTTAAAGGTTTGTTTTTCTTTGGCCTTAAGGTTTAATTTTCCGATTCCCTTAAACATGTGATTGATGATTTATAAATATTAAAGTGATCTGTGCAATTATATTCATTATTTCTGCATATTCGACTTTTTTATTTTTTCTCTGTGTAGTTTTGTGGATTCTTTGTGAAACTCTGTGTAATAGCTATACCACAAAGGTACACAAAGAATACACAAAGGTTCACAAAGTGTAAACTGAGAAATGAAAAATGCCCTTATTTTGAACTGAAAAGTCCTCACAAAAATCTTTTATCATATCTCTTACTCTAATAAATTCCTTGTAAATTACCATTTCACTTCCTTTTGTTTTAGCCGGATCGGGAAATGACCGGTGGATGATTTTTACTTTTGCCGGAAAGTACGGACACATTTCTTTTGCATTATCACAAACAGTTATTACATAATCGAAAACATGATTTTTATACTCAGAAACATTATTAGAAGTATGATTTGAAATGTCTATTCCGTCATCTTTCATAACTTTTATTGCCAACGGATTGACACCATGAGTTTCTGTTCCGGCACTGTAAACCTTAGCTTTGTCTTTTAGAAAATACTTTAAATATCCTTCACCCATTTGACTTCGGCATGAATTTCCGGTGCATAAGATCAGTATTCTCTTCATGTGTTTATTTTTTTGTTATACGTCTATATCATTTGTTTGATTGAACGCTGAGACGCTGAGATGCAGAGATTTATTTTTTAGTTATTTAAGAATGTAGCAATATTTTTCTCTGCGTCTTTGCGACTATGCGTTTATCTGCGTAATCTGCGTGAGATAAAATTTATCTGTCAAAAATGTTTCATTCTGCTAAATTATACATTCATAACCTAAACCGTCAATAAGTTTTTTAACTTTTTCCAAATCAATATTTTCACCTTCTAATTTTACATTTGAGTTTGCAAGATCAATTTCAACATTTGAAATACATTCAGTTTTTAAAAGATTGTTTTCAACGTTTTCTTTACAATGATTGCAAGTCATACCTTTTACTGTGATCGTTTTATTGTTCGGGCTTATGGTTTTATTTCTTTTGATTATATTATATTTTTTAAGCAAGCCATTAATTAACAGAAGTGTAAGTAGAGTTGAAAATGTAATTTTAAGCCATTCTGGTATTAGATCTTTATGTTGCATTATTTGAATATTATCGACAAAAAAATCTTCTGGTAGAAAGTTATCAATTAAAAATCCGAAGAAAAAAGCACCAATAATTATTGAAATTAGATATGAAAGAACTGTACTTTTCCCGATTGATTTACCTATAACCGTAATTGTTGCGATATTTGTTGCAGGCCCTGCCATTAGAAAAACAAGAGCTGCTCCGGGTGATAATCCTTTTAAAATTAAAACGGCGGTAATTGGAACGGAAGCTGTTGCACAAACATACAATGGAATTGATGCTAATAAAACAATAAGCATACTTAAAAAATCATTCCCAATGTATCTTGTAAAAAAATCATCGGGTAGAATAACTGAAATTAATGCGGCTATTACAAGTCCGATTATTAACCACTTTGCAATATCCTGCAAGAAATCGACAAAAGCATACTTTAACATAATCAAAATCTTATTTCCGCTTTGGGTTTGCTTTTCGTTTGTTTCGCAAGAACAAATTGGATTTTCTTGCATTTTACTTCTTTTTTTATCAATAATGTTAGTCAATAAACCACCAAATACTCCACTAAAAAGTGCAACAATCGGGCGAAGTATTGCAAAAGGTAATCCAAGAAGTGAGTAGGTTACAAGTATGGAGTCGATGCCGGTTTGTGGAGTTGAAATTAAAAATGAAACTGTAGCTCCTTTTGATGAACCTTCTTTGTAAAATGATATTCCTGTGGGTATTACGCCACAAGAACATAAAGGAAGCGGTATCCCGAATAATGATGCTAAAACGACGGATTTAAAATTTCTTTTCCCAAGATATTTATTTATTGTTTCTTTTCGGATGTAAACATGTAATATCCCTGCAAACAGAAAACCTATTAAAAGGTAAGGCGACATTTCGTTTGTTAGCGAAAATAACTCATCGAAAAAAAGTTTGATATATGTCATAAGGCAGTAAAATTAAAGATTTTTTATTACCGGTTTCTTAAAATAAGTATTAAAACTTTATAAAAAATCTTTATTTGGTTTTCAACTTGGAATAAGTAAATGGGGCTTAGACCCTATATGTCAGCAATGTACGATAAATTAATCAATACTCTTTATTTCAAGTATTAGGGTCTAAGCCCCTTGCTAATAAAGGTATAAGGGTATATGGGTATAATGGAGTAAACCTATTTCAGGACAAGACCATTATTTCCCTTATTCCCTTATACCCATATTCCCCTATTTCACTACTAATTCATAAACAACTCAATATCCTCCTCAACTTGACCAATTAAGTAGCAGGGTCTAAGCCCCTTACCGACTTGAGATATAAATATTTGATTGATGTAAATGGATAATGCCACAACATTTTCGGGCCTGCCCATCGCATAACCAACCTGATTTTCTCCCGGTTTTTCTTATCATAACAATGAGTCTTACAGTTTGAGCAAACAGGTTTATTAAGTTTATAAAAACAATTATTTATTCGTTGAATTGAATAATTATAAAGATCGGAACAATCGTTACACAATTGTTTATCTGTGTTATGATGAGCTTTACAAAACAAACGTATCATTTTGTAAACTGTATTTTTCTCCCAATTGTGTTCTTTATTTTTCATAAATTAAACTCATTGAAAACAGGGTATAAAGGAATAAAGGTATAGGGGTATATAGTATAGGGAAATAAGGGTATATGTGAAAGTCATTCCATAGTCATTAATTGTCATTTAATGGTCATTGATTGTCATTTCCCTATTTCCTTTATTTCCCTTATACCCATATTTCCCTATATCCCTACTAATTCATAAACAAAGCAATATCATCATCAACTTCACCAATTCCGGCTATTCCGAAATTGTCAACTAATACTTTTGTAACATTCGGTGATAAAAATGGTGGTAGTGTTGGCCCGAGATGAATATCTTTAACACCAAGATAGAGTAAAGCCAAAAGCACTATAACAGCTTTTTGTTCGTACCATGCAATATTGTATGCTATCGGCAGATCATTAACATTGTCCAATCCGAATACTTCTTTTAATTTAAGAGCGATAACTACCAACGAATAGGAATCGTTACACTGGCCTGCATCCAAAACTCTTGGAATTCCACCAATATCACCTAAATTAAGCTTGTTATAACGATATTTGGCACAACCGGCAGTAAGAATTACTGTATCCTTTGGTGATTTTTCGGCAAATTCGGTATAATAATTTCTTGATTTATGACGGCCATCGCAACCTGCCATTACAAAGAATTTTTTGATAGCACCGGTTTTTACTGCATCAACAATTTTATCGGCTAATTGAATAACCTGATTGTGAGCAAAACCACCAATTATTTTTCCTGTTTCAATTTCTGTTGGAGCTTCGCATTTTTTTGCATGTTCAATTAAGTGTGAGAAATCTTTCGGATTTCCGTTTTCTCTATCTTCAATGTGTGGACAGCCATCAAAAGCAACGAGTCCTGTTGTATAGACTCTGTCTTTATAAGAATCTCTTGGTGGAACAAGACAATTGGTTGTCATTAAAATAGGACCGTTAAACGATTGGAATTCTTTGTTTTGTTCCCACCAGGCATTACCATAATTTCCAACAAAATGGTCATATTTTTTAAAAGCAGGATAATAATTTGCCGGAAGCATTTCGCTGTGTGTATAAACATCAACTCCGGTTCCTTCGGTTTGTTTTAAAAGTTCTTCCATGTCTTTTAAATCATGGCCTGAGATTAATATTCCGGGATTTTTCCTGGTTCCGATATTCACTTCCGAAATTTCAGGGTTTCCATAAGATTCTGTGTTGGCTTTGTCTAAAAGTGCCATAGCATCAACACCAAATTTTCCTGTTTCCAGGACTAAAGCAATATTTTCTTCCAATGTAAGATTATCGTTGATCATTGATGCTAAAGCCTTTTGAACAAAGGCATATAAACCTTTATCCTGATAATTCAGGACGTCGGCATGTTCCTGATAAGCTGCAAGGCCTTTTAAGCCGTAAAGCATTAATGCACGTAGCGAACGAATATCTTCGTTGGGAGCGTCAATTTTTCCATTGATCCTATCTGCTTCATCAATGATTTCCTGATCAGTTGTTGCTGTCCATGTAGCTGAATGATGAGTAACATCGTCAACTTTACCACCGGCTTCAACAATTGCTTTTTTTATTTCTTCTCTCAATCTGAGAGCCTTTTTAATGTTTTTTACAAAATCATCTTGCGAAAAACTTACGTTAGTGATTGTTTTAAACAATGTTTCGTAAATGTGTTTATTGAGTTCAATATTTTCAATATCAAGCTCTCTGGCTTTTTGACCAAAAACCGATAATCCCTTTAGCATATAAATTGCTAAATCCTGTACGTGTATAACTTTATCAGTTACACCACAAACTCCTTTGATGCCTGTACAAGCTGCCCCTTTAGCTGCTTCCTGGCATTGATAACAAAACATACTCATAATTTATTTATTTTTTAATTTTTAGTACTAATTATTGCCTTATCCCGAAAGAATCAGCAATTTTCTATTGATAATTGATTGTTTTCTATTGATTGTTTAAATGTTGTTATTCAGTAAGATATATAAGAGCGAATTAAATTAATTACTCGTAATAAATCACTAATAGATTCGGGAAGAATGCCAAAAGTTCATGATTCTTTCCTGTTAATATGATAATGAAAGGCATTTCATTAAATTAATCGAAATTAAATGAATTTTCTAAACTAATTTATTCATGAATAGCAATAACTTGGTGAAATTTAGAGGCTTCGTGCCTTTGTGGCTATAATCTTTTTTACCACTAAAGCTCTAAGACACAAAGAAATCACAAAGTTTATGAATTAATTAGACTAAGAATCACCCAATCTAAAATAGCTATTCTGTTTACTTTTTAAACAACTTTATACACTTTTTACTTTATTTAGTACACTTAAAGTGCTGATCTTTATAATACTTTAGTTGCTTTTGTCGGCTTTGGAACTTTAACTACCAAAATCCTTACAATATTATTTGAATAATTATATATGCAATGAGGAATACCTTTTGGACTTTCGACCAGACAATCCTTTTTTACAATTTGCTTTTCTTTGTCTATAAGTATTGTTGGTTCTCCTTCGAGAATATAGAAGAATACATTAACAGGAGTAATATGAGGTTTTAAACTTTCTCCTGCATTAAGTGTAATATGCACAGCTTGTGCTTCATCCTTATCATATAATAATCTGGTATCAATACCATGCGGATTATTTTTCTTTTCTGTTTTACTAATTTCTTTTATTATCATTTTTATAAATTTTTGAATCCAATTTTCTTGTGAAATATCTTTCTTTTAACAAGCTCTTTATAGTAAATACAACCTGATATAAACAGTGCTACACCTATTGTAATATACATAGGGCAAAGAATATAAACAGGAACCAAACCCGATTTTCGCATTGTTATTCCAAGACTAATCATAAAGGCAATTAAAATATAACTTTTTAGCGATTGGAAAAGTAAAATATTTGATCTTTCGGGCAGTTTTTTAATTCTGTTAATATTCCTTTTAACGATTTTACTAAATAAGAATATGGCCATTGATAGACCAAGCAAAACTCCTATTATTATTAAATATATCTTAACTTCATTTTCAAAATAAAAAAGCCATTTTGATGCTACATAGTTCATGTCTATACCAAAAAAGCTCCACAAAAAAGCAGAAAGAGCAATATGTACTGTATGGCTTACCTTAAAAAAATTCATTATACATTCTTATTAATCAGTGTTAGTAGTGAAAATTTAATGGTTTTTACAATCTCTTTTAGTACAATTAAATAGTTGCAAGCGCAATTAATATCATTGAACTTAACATAAATATTGAAGCATATTTAAAAAGCCCGAAATTAATTTTTTCAGATGGTTTTATAATACTTATTGAAGCAAGAATAATTGAACCGGACGCTAAAACTAATATTAATCTTATATATCCCCATGACAACCCAAGAGCAATTGTTCCTATTATTATTGCAATGGCAGCTCCAATACTTGACAACGCAATTATTATTCTTGTACTATTAAATCCATATTTTGAAGGGAAAGTAGGTATTTTGGCATTTTTATAATCTTTAAAATATAGCATATTAAAAGTTAATATATGTGTAGGTATCCAAAGCAAAATTGAAAGTGAAAGAAGTAATCCTATCATATCAATTTCTCCCATTCCCAATGCTCTGCCGGCAAGAATTGGCATTCCGCCTGAAATTCCTCCCCATAAAATTGACCATGCTGATTTTCGTTTAAGCCAAATTGTATAAATTACAAAATCAATAAAGAATCCTGCAAACATTATTAGTCCGAAAAGTATTGACATATAGAATGAAATTCCTAAACCTGTAATAAGCATAAGGATTCCAAAAATAATGGCATTTGAATTTGAAATTTTCCCGGAAGGTAAAGGCCGTTTTATTGTCCTTTTCATTTTAGAATCAACATCTTTATCGTAAACCATATTAAGAACTGTTGTTCCGCCAATAGTAAGAAAAAGGCTGCTTATTAATCCTGCAAATATTTCAAAATTCATAACAGGGCAACGAGTACTTATAAAACCGGCAATACCTGTTATAAGCAAAAGAATAGTTTGTAAACTTTTAATTAATGACAAGTATGATTTTATTTTACTCACGTTTCTTAGATATTAATTATCTGTGATATCTATAATGAGTTCTTCTTCAGAAGGAGGTAATTCTTCTTTTTCAACTATATCTCTGGCACATCTGAAACCAGTCCAAATACTATAATAATCCGGTCCGGCATTATTTTTTGCCCAAACTCTAAGGTTATAATCATAGTTTTGATAACTTCCTCCCCTCATAAATCTATAATGAATATCGGGATAATCATCGCCAACCCATTGCCAAACATTTCCTGCCATATCATACAATCCATAAGGGCTAAGGCTTTTTACAGTTTCAAAATCGCCATATTTGTTTCCGTTAAAAAATCCTACAGGTGTTGTTCTTGCATGGTTTTCAATTGATTTTTCTATTTTATATCTGTTATTAAAATAGTTTGCATTTTGTTTATTTATTTCATTTCCCCAGGGATAAGCTCTTTTATCAGTCCCGCGAGCAGCTTTTTCCCATTCATTTTCACTTGGTAAACGCCATCCGTAATAATCGGCATAAGCTTTTGCTCCAAACCATGTAATCATAATTACAGGATGATTTTCATATCCTTTATCAACTTCAAACTTTTGGTTTATATATTGAATATGCATTCCTGCTTCTATTAACGGCATTAATAGTTTATTTCCTTCTAAAATTTCTATTTCATGATTATATCCGAAAAACTCATCACCCGGATAATAACCAAGAACAGCAGTGTCATTAACTGTTATTTTACCGTCATTTACAGCAGAATTAAGAAAACCGACAAATTGAGAATTTGTAACATGTGTAAGCATTATTTCATAATCATAATTGATATTTGCTTCATGAGCATGAATGCCTTTATAAAACTCACCGGCAGGAATTTTCACCCATTCTTCTGAATTAATGCCAGTTTCAGTTAATTGAATTTCAGAGTTTTCGTTTATTTCTGTACTGCAGGCAAATAATAAAACAGAAATAAGTAATAAACCCGGAATGATTTTTATTATTGAATTTTTCATGATATACCCTCCTAATTTATTATATCATTCTTTTGTTCAGACGTATAATTTGCTGTTCTGTTAATCTCAAGCTCTGGATTTTTAAATTCATCTTTCCAGATACCCTTCCCTTTGAACAGGTCAAATAATTTCCAGAGTAATAATATACAAACTATAATTAGTATTGCAGCTAATCCGAATTCAAGAAACAGCATCGACCATGATACAGTGCTTTCTTGTGCATATTCCGAAACAAAAAGTCTTTTCATCGAAAAAATTGTTGCAGAAGCAAAGGCTATATCTGATAATATTATCAATGACCAACCGAATATTTTTCTTTTTTTGCCTTTTAATCCAACAATATCTGCATAATACATTAATATTATAGTTGCAATAATTGCTGAAAGAATATGCCAGTGCCCTGTAAGGGTTATTCTTTCTTCACGCATTGGCCAAACTCTGAATATTTCATCAAGTTTTACTGCCATAAATATACCTACACCACTAACAGTGAAATTCATAAATACCATTTGCCACAAAGGGCCAAACTTTAAAGGATCATGAAACAATGCTCGTAACTTAATAAAGAATCCTGCTTTTTCGATACCTTGTTCAGCTATTCTGTCACGAATAAGTTTTTTCCAACCGTAAATAACAAGCATTAGTGCGGCGAGCATTACAAGAACAGAACCAACATAAATAATTTTATGAGCAGTATGTTGATAAGGTACAACCGACCATACACCAAGAGTAATGACAATAGTACCTGCTATCATTAGTCTCATGGCAATTTTATGATAAATACCTTTAAAATCAAGCCATCTGCCGATAACGAGAGTAATTGCAATTGCAATTAATGTAAGCATTATATGTAAGTGGCCGATAATTGATAGTTGTAGAGGTGGTTTATGTGGCTCTCTTATCACATCTTCTGCAAGAAACGATTCAAAACCATTTCCAAAAAACATTCCGGCAATTGCCCCAAATCCTGCTGAACCTATTGTTGCAACAGCCATTACAAAAAAGGCAATTCTTTCGATATCTGTTCCTTTTTTTGTATGAGCATACTCGTTATTTTTTACTTTATATTCTTTACTCCAAGGCCAAAGTGCAGTGATAAGCAAAAGTCCTGCAAGAAATACAATAGATTGCCCGACAATAAACAAACCATGGAAAGCCCAATTATGTCCAAAATATGCAAACCCAAGACCAAAAACCATTGTCATAATGTATCCTATGGTAATTGTTGCATTTATATTTGCCTGCTGATTTTTTTTCATTGGCACAATAGAAGTTATGAAATATGTTTCTATTGCTATTACTGCCAGAGCGATTGAATGATATAACATTATTATTCGCCCTTCTCTTTCGGCCGGATCCATATCCATCCCAAGCAATTTAACGACAAAATCTTTAACTCCCCATTCTGCCATAGGGCCAGACAATGTGCCCCAAATTGCAGTTACAATAGAGATTAATGATATCGCTACAAGTACAAGACCTTTTGTTGAACGAAAAAGATAATTGAATCTTTCCATGTTTTTGTTAGTTTATATTTTTATTAAGACCGAAGTCAGAAGTCAGAAGACCGAAGTCGGAAGAACGAAGTTGGAGAGCTAGGGAACATACTTCCGACTTCCGTCTTCCAGCTTCTGACTTCATACTTGTCATTTATGGACTTACGCTTTTTTGATTTTTTTCATGAATCCCCATGCAAAACCCAAAGACATTAAAAATAATATTGGAGTTAAAATTGTAAATACTACTTCCGCAGTAAAAATTCCCAATAAGGGTTTTCCTGCACCCAAAAATGCAAGAGCAATTCCACCGATACCAATTAAAGCTCCACCAACTGTAACCCATATAAATCCTCCCGGAGCTTTCTTTTCTGAAACCGCAAGAATAGGAACAATGAATATCGTTAAGCCTGCAATTGCATGAAAAATTGGATAAATTATCTTAGCTTCGAATACACCGAAACTTTGTAATCCTATTAATACTAATCCAACAATCATTACAATAAGATACAAAACGCCAAGTTTTTTGAAAAATTCATAAATCAAACCTATGGCTAATCCAAATGGAAGAATTGTTGCTACTGTTTTAATACATGGCCTTTCAAGTACTTCAAACCCAAAAATGATTATCAATACTCCTGATACAAATAGCACAGCAAATGAAATAATGTAAAAAATGTTGTACTTTGGTTTTGTTGTTGCATCTTTCATTTCCTGATAGAAACGAAAAACTAGATAAACTGCCACCAACCCTGTTAGTAACAAAAGAACTTGATCAAAAATTGTAATTTCCATTATAATATAATTTTTTAATTAATAATGAAACAAAAATAATAAATATTTTAATTATGACAAATTTTGTATTAAATCCACTCTTCGTTTAGAATATCCCCTTGAACCCCCACTACAATAAGTTTAACAGGAATTTTTCTTTCGGCCTGATCAACAGCCGATTTGACCATTTGAATCAATCCACCACAACACGGTACTTCCATAATCATAACTGTAATAGTATTTACCTTTGCTTCATCAATCATCAATCTGAATTTTTCGATATAGCTTTCTGTATTTGAATCCAATTTAGGACAGGCAATACCTATACTTTTTCCTCTTAAATATTTTTGATGATAATTGCCAAGTGCAAAACCAACACAATCGGCTGTAATAACAACATCGGAATTTCTGAAAAATGGTGCATTCGGGTTGAGTAAATGCATTTGAACAGGCCACTGCCTTAGTTCTGATTTTAATTCGGCAGCAGCAAAATTATTTGAGCCGTGAGCAGGAATATCGAAAGTTCTCTCCATGCTTCCCGGACATCCGCAAGCCATTTCTTCTTCATGATTTTTCATAATTTCTTTGTTTTGAATTTTGTTTAAAATTTCGTTAAGATTAAAATTGAGATTGTCCTCATTCTTTATTAAATAAGAAACACCTTCGTTGAAAAAGCCAATTTCGTTATGATCTTTAAGATGTTTCAGATGTGCAATAATTACATTTTTTCCTTTGGATATCATTTCTTCCATTACTGCAGTTTCGTCATAAGGAACAGCTTCGCGATGCTCAATGGTAATTGCATCTTCCGGACAATGACCTATACAAGCCCCAAGTCCGTCACACATCAAATCGCTTATCAACCTGACTTTACCGTCAATAACCTGAAGAGCACCCTCATGGCAGTTCGGAACACATAATCCGCAGCCGTTGCACAATTCTTCATCAATTTTTATGATATCTCTTTTCATTTTAAATTATTTTTATAATTTTCTGGCAAAAATACATTGATACGAAATAAAATATTGTAACATAAGTTACAAAATTAATTTTTTTCAAATTTTGTTTCTTTGGTCAGTGACTTTTCATTGTCTGTTTTCTAAACTCAAGATTATCAATTTCTGCCGTTATGTTTTTTGTTGTTGTTATTTTTTCTATTAACCGCAGAAACCGCAAAGAAACGCAAAATTTTTTGCGTTTCTTTGCGGTTTCTGCGGTTTACTATTTTAAAACATATTGCAACTAAAATATCTTATGCTTTTACATATTTAAAACGAGAATTTCGTTCACGTGTTTTTTTGTATTCACAATATTGATCGGAAGAAAATTATCATACAGGAAATAACATTAACGAGTTTAATTATTTGATCATTTACGCATTCAAGCATTTTATTTACCTGGATGACAAATTTGCAGTCTATAAAGTTTGGCATATATATTGATATATCGAGATGTTTAAATATATAAAAAATTAATTAAAATTTATTTGAAATGTTAATAACAAATTTAAAGCACATTAATAGTGCTGATGAGCATAAAAAAATTATTGACGATAATAAAAACGTAATGATTTGTTGCGGAAGAATGGGGCCGATGTGTCTTCCTGTTTATGATATAATGGAAGAATTAGAAGGAGAATATAAGAATGTAAAATTCGCAGATATGGCATTCGATAATCCTGAAGCATATATTATAAGAGAGGATCCAATGTGTAAAGGATTTATGAGCTTACCATTCACAGTTTATTATAAAAACGGTAAATTGGTAAAAGCTACCAGCAGCATTCAAAATGAAAATCAGGTAACGGAAATTTTGGATGAAGTATTTTAACAAATTTTTATAATAAGGCCATTATGTGAGGTTTTGAAATTTTGAAACACACACCTGTGTGCCAAAGCACTACGGTGCGCACGCACAGGAGTATGATTATAAATGAAATTGGAAATTGGGAGAAAGTCCATCCCGAGCACTCGGGACTAATTTCCAAACTTGTCCGTATGAAGCGAAGCAAATCCGTATGGATGGATTTCTAAAAATGCAATCAACTAAAAATATGCTAACTACAAAAATACAAATAGATGAAAAAGGAAATCTTTGATATCATAATATTAGGAGGAGGCCCTGCCGGTTTAACAGCTGGGATATATTCTGCAAGAGCAAAGAAAAAAACATTAATTTTGAATGAAGGAACTATAGGTGGACAATTAGCTGTAAGTTATTTGATTGCCAATTATCCGGGAGTTGAAAATATTAGTGGATTCCAACTTGGGAAAATAATGAAAAATCAGGCAAAATCGTTTGGATGTAAAATTAAATCGAATATTACCATTTCGAAAATTGATTTTTCGGATAATATAAAAACAGTAGAATTGAATGATGGTAAGATTTACGAATCAAATGCTGTTATTTTAGCACCCGGAGGAAAAGCAAGAACTTTAAATGTTCCCGGAGAAGAAGATTTTAAAGGAAAAGGAATTTCGTATTGTGCCACTTGTGATGGAGATTTTTTTCAGGATAAAGATATTACTGTTGTAGGAGGTGGAAATTCAGCATTGGAAGAAGCTGTTTCTTTAACCCAATTCGCATCTTCTGTTACGATTGTTCATGAATTTGATCACTTTCAGGCATCAGATATCGCAATTAAAGAAGCTAAAGAAAACAAGAAAATCAATTTTATTTTGGAATCTACTATTTCAGAGTTTTTTGGAGATATTAGCTTGAAAAAAGTAAATATTAAAAATCTAAAAACAGGAATAATATCTGAGAAAAAAATAGATGGTGTTTTTACTTTTATCGGATATGTACCAAATACAGAATCGTTTAAAAATAAAATAAGATTACTTAAATCCGGCGAAATTATTGTTGATGAAAAATATCAAACAAATATAAAAGGAGTATTTGCCGCAGGAGATTGTATTCCAAAACCCTTCAGACAAATAACCACATCTGTTGCTGATGGAACAAATGCTGCTATATTTGCATCAGAATTTTTAAACACTCTATAACTTATCAAACAATAATGAAAAATAAACAAATGAAAAATAAAGTAACAGCAACGCATAATAGTAAGATGGCTTTTGAGCTTGATGTAAATGGACATAAATTTTTTATTGATGCGGATGAAAAAGTTGGGGGAGAAGATAAAGGCCCGCGTCCTAAACCATTAATGCTTGCAGCATTAGCCGGATGTACAGCTATGGATGTAATTTCTATATTAAAAAAAATGCGAATTGAACCTGATTATTTTAATGTATCGGTTGAAGGTGATTTAACTGAAGAATATCCAAAGCAATACAATAAAATGCATGTAGTTTACGAATTTAAAGGAAAAGATCTTCCGATTGAAAAACTACAGAAAGCAATAAATCTCTCAGAAGATAGATATTGTGGTGTTTCAGCACTTTACAAAAAGGTAATTCCCATTTCATCTGAAATAAAGATACTTGAATAATGAAAAAACTTTACCCTGACTCAGGAATTGAATTATCAAAATTCACGGCAAGCAATTATGACAAATTGATGAATATTGCTTCCTTTGGTAAATACAAAGGTTTTATAAATAAAGCTATCAAAGATTTAGATATCAAGCCAAAAGATAAAATACTTGATATGGGTTGTGGTACGGGTAGGAATATTTTGTTAATGAATAAATATGCAGGCAAAGATTCGTTATTAACGGGTTTAGATATTTCGGAAGATATGGAAAGACAGTTTTTGAGAAATTCAATTTCTTATCAAAATATTAATTTCATCAACAAAAGAATTGACCGGCCTTTTGAGCTTGATCAAAAATTTGATAAAGTTTTTGTCAGCTTTGTCATTCATGGATTTCCACATGAAATCAGGAAAATCATAATTAAAAATGCTTACAATAATTTAAAGCCTGACGGCACTTTTAATATTCTTGATTTTGCTGAGTTCGACATGAATAAAATGCCGTTTCATCATCGTTTTATCTTTAAAAAAGTTGAATGTAAATATGCTTTCGACTTTATTGAAAGAGATTGGAAATTAATATTAAAAGAGTACGGTTTTAATGAATTTAGTGAAAGCTATTATTTGAAAAAATATGTAAGATTACTTAAAGCGGAAAAATATTCAGAATAATAGGAAAATAACCGCTAAGAACGTTAAAATTCGCAAAAAGAATCATTTTCTTATTTTTATCTTAAAAATAGTCAAAGTAGCTGCGAGAAGAATTAGAAAAATCGCAATAAATAAAATATACCGGTGGATTTCTTTTTTCTTGATAATTAATGAATTGGGTTTACCGATATCAACATAGCCGGCCCAAAAATACGGATGACTAAACAAAGGATCCGAATTTTTCAGATAATCCAATTTAGATAATCGCAATGCTTCAATTTTTGATTTGCCTTCAGCAAGATATTTGTAAAAAGATGTTATGATTTTAGCAGACTGATTGTCTTCAACTTTCCATAAAGTCATAACAACTCCTGGGCAACCGGCATACAAAAAACCTCTTGCCAGGCTCATTATCCCTTCTCCGCTGTTCAATTTTCCGCAACCTGTTTCACAGGCACTTAAAACAATGAGGTGTGCATTTATATCCAATCCATATATCTCATACGTATTTAACAGCCCATCATCATCAGAATCATTGGATTGAGAAAATACTAAATTGGAAAACATTGGTTTTTTATTATTTATAATAGTGTGTAATGCAACATGGATAATATCATAATTCTTGGTTTCGTCTTTAAAAACATTCTCTGTTGCTTCGTTATTTAAATATACATCGGCATCAATAATTTCCGAAATATTATTTACTTCATCTATTGTGCCTTTAAGTATAGCAAAATCCGAATTATTTCCATTTGATTGTCTTAAAGAATGGCCTTTCTCTGTAAAATCATTTTCATAGCTTTTTGCAAATGCCAGCATGTTTGTGCATTCCTGAGCTTTTGATTCATAGTTTTTAAATAATAATGTTAATGAATATGAATAACCTATTGCATTAGTTTTTATTAAGTATGGAAGTTTATTATAATTGGTAATATTTATTGCTGAATCGGTTAATAAAAGCCCAAAAGGAAGATAAGATAATTTTTGATCGGGAACAATAATAATATTTTTGTTTTCAATTATGTTCTGAACAGGAAGAATTAATTTTTTATACAAATCGAATGAAACACTTTTAAACTTATTTAAATTTGAAAGTGAATAATGAATAACATTCGAAGGTTCTGAAACACTTATAAGAGTTTTTAAATTTTCAAAAAAGGTGGTATCTATTTTTTGAGAAATCAGAACAAACTGATTTCTATCAAATGCAAAAATATTTAACAAACTGTCCGAAATCACATATTCAATAATTGCCTGTTTATCATCTAACTTGTCATGTATGCTATCTAAATCAGCAACATTACATTTATATTTTAGTTCATAATAATCGTTGAAATTTGAATCAATAAATGAAATTAAAGCATCTTTCTTCTTTTTTATCATAAAGATTTGATTTTCCAGATAAGTAATTTTTTTAAAATCAGGTTTTAATTTTTGTTTTTGTTTTCCAATCAAATCTTTTAACTCAAATAATTCCCTATGAATTTTCCTCTCCTGTTGTTGTAATGAATCCGGAATATTTCCAATTTTTTTTGCATCTGTGTCTTGAATTGAAGCTAATAATAAAGCTGCTTTACTTTTTTCAGCCAATTCAAAAGATTTTCGTTTATAAAATTCATTTCCGGTTAATTCGTATAATGCTACTGCTACCTGAATAGCATTATTAAAAGTAGATTTTTCTTTTTCCGATAAAACTAATTTGCTGTCTTGATTGGGATAAGATATTCTGATTTTATGGATTATATCAATACTTTGTTCAAAAGTTTCAAGAGATTTTTTCAAATAATTAATTTCTTCACCTTCATTCAATTCTGCTGCCAATTTCCATAAGGCTACTGCTTTTTCTTTCAATATTGATAAAAACCTAATATCATATAGGGATTTACAGCCAGGGTCCGGATTGATTAATATTTCAGTTTCATTGAAATTTTCAATTATTCCGATCAATGCTTTTTGATAATAATCTAATGAAAGTTTGTAATCACCTTCATTAAAATAGAAATCACCTAATGATGATAATATACTTGAATATTTTGGATGTTTTAATCCAAAACTACTTTCAGCAATTTTAAGAGCTTTGTTTAGATACTTTAACCCTTTGTTTTTTTCTCCCGTATGAATGCAAAAATTACCATAATTATGGTAGTCATGAAATAATTTATAGTTATTGTATCCGAATTTTTTTTCCAATGTGTTTATTGCAATTTGATAATACTCATCAGCTTCTTCCGGTCTGTTAAGTTTAAAAAAACATTTTGCACTTTTAGTATAAATGGAGGTTAAGGGTATAATATTATTATTCTTACAAATACTTAAACTTTTATTCAACATTTCAAGTGCATTATTATATTCGTCTTTCGATAAATATATACCGCCAAGATTAGTATAACACTTTGAGATAAGACCTAACTGTTGATTTTTATACATATTTGCAATATACATTGCACGTTTATAGTATTCAATTGCCTTTTCATAATTATTTCTTGAAGAAAAACAATTCCCAATATTTAAATAAACAAGTGCAAGCTTTTTGTGATCTTCATCAAAAGTACTTGAATAAATTTTTTCCGCTTCGAAAAAATTAAAAAATGCTTCATCGTATTTACCTAATCTTGTACACAATAATCCTAAATTTATATGATTTCCCCCAATCCCGGGATAATCATCTCCAATATATTTTCTGTTAATTTCAATTGCTTCATTAATATATTCCATTGACTTATCGAAATCACCTGTTTCTTTATATAATATAGAAATATTGTTGTAAAAACTTGAAATGTTTTTATCAAATTTCGGATACAATAAAAGTGAATTTTCGATTGCCTTTTTATAATATTTTTCTGCCATCAAATAATCATCTTTGTCTCTATAATTTAAAGCAATAATATTATAACATGTTGAAAATAATTTTTTTTCATCATAAGAAATATTTGGATTATTTGAAATAGCTTTTTTTGCTTCAGCAATTGATTGGTCGTATTCACGTAAATCTTTTAACAGATAAGATGATAATAAATATACTTTATTAACAAGAATATTAGAGCTATCCGAATGGTTGTTGCACTCTGAAATGGCTCTATCAATATAGAATTTTATTGAATCGACATCACTTTTTGCATAGTAGAAATATTGTCCTTTAGCATAAAAACATTCAGTATATTGCTCCCATAACTCATTAACTTTAAACACCGGAATGGATTTATTCAGATAATATGGAATGCTATCATACTTCATTTCCTGCATTAATACTCTGACTCTTTCTAAGTAATTTTCAACAACGGTAATTTCATTATTTTTTACAGGAATATCTTCATTCGGTTTTTGGGAAAAGCATAAGGGTGTGATCAATATTAAATAACAAAAAAGCAATGCTTTTTTCTTTATGTTTTTAAAATTTATTTGATGAATCAAAATTTTATATTTTTTAATAATTTTGGACAATTGCTACATATTGAATCACTTTACTTTACCTATATACAATACGTTTTCGTTTATTTATTTTATATATAACTACGAAAGTTGCTGAAAGACTTATAATAAACGCAATAAATAAAATATACCGATTAATTTTTTTCTCCTTAATAATTAATGAATTGGGATTACCGATATCAACATAGCCTGCCCAAAAATACGGATGACTAAACAATGGATCAGAAGTTTTTAAATAATCCAATTTTGATAATCGTAATGCTTCGATTTTTGATTTCCCTTGAGTAAGATATTTGTAAAATGATGTTATGATTTTAGCAGATTGATTGTCTTCAACTTTCCATAAAGTCATAACAACTCCCGGGCAACCGGCATATAAAAACCCCCTTGCAAGGCTCATTATCCCTTCCCCGCTGTTCAATTTTCCGTAACCTGTTTCACAAGCACTTAAAACAATGAGGTGTGCATTTATATCCAATCCATATATCTCATAAGTATGTAACAATCCATCATCAGAATCATTGGTTTGAGAAAATACTAAATTGGAAAACATTGGTTTTTTATTATTTATAATAGTGTGTAATGCAACATGGATTATATCATATTTTTTTGCTTCGTCTTTAAAAACATTCTCTGTTGCTCCATTATTTAAATATACATCTGCATCAATAATTTCTGAAATATTATTTACTTCATCTATTGTGCCTTTAATTACAGGGAGATATAAACTGTTTTCATTTGATTGTCTTAAAGAATGGCTTTTCTCTGCAATATCATTTTCATAGCTTTTTGCAAATGCCAGCATGTTTATGCATTCCTGAGCCTTTGATTCATAGTTCTTAAATAATAATGTTAATGAATATGAATAACCTATTGCATTGGTTTTTATTAAGTATGGAAGTTTATTATATTGTGCAATATTATTTGCTGAATCGGTTAATAAAAGCCCATAAGGAAGATAAGATAATTTTTGATCGGGAACAATAATAATATTTTTATTTTCAATTATGTTTTGAACAGGAAGAATTAATTTTTTATACAGATCGAATGAAGCACTTTTGAACTTATTTAAACTTGAAAGTGAACTACTAATGACATTCGAATGTTCAGAAACACTTATAAGAGTTTTTAAATTTTCAAAAAAGGTGGTATCTATTTTTTGAGAAATCAGAACAAACTGATTTCTATCAAATGCAAAAATATTTATTAAACTGTCCGAAATCACATATTCAATAATTGCCTGTTTATCACCTAACTTGTCTTGTATGCTATCTAAATCAGCAACATTACATTTATATTTTAGTTCATAATAATCGTTGAAATTTGAATCAATAAATGAAATTAAAGCATCTTTCTTCTTTTTTATCATAAAGATTTGATTTTCCAGAT
>Ga0233437_1001071_pt1 | contig 53315 bp, 32 predicted proteins | sample SI_122_August201_FD_182714 | JGI IMG/M metagenome (GOLD analysis project Ga0233437, IMG submission 182714) | Seawater microbial communities from Saanich Inlet, British Columbia, Canada - SI_122_August2016_200_MG | ecosystem: Environmental > Aquatic > Marine > Inlet | place: Canada: British...
TTTTACTCGAGGATAAAGAAGGAGAGCTTGAGCTCAGCCTGAATTCAAGAAATGCGCCAGATCTGAGAATTAACCAGACATATGCCAATATGTTGATGGCCTATAATAAGGAGAGAAAAAACCAACGTAAAGACAATAAAGAAGCAGCGAGTTTTGTTAGACAAAAAATGGACTCGGCAAAATGGTTTATTGACGCTATCAGGCAAAGGCAACATACACTCATTCTGGCAATGAATGCAATTCTCGAGTTCCAAAAACCATATTTTGAATCTGGTGACGAAATGAATCTTAAACCAATGATTCTTAAAGATATTGCTGAACTTACTCAGCTGGATATCTCTACAATTTCACGTGTGGCGAACTCAAAGTACATTCAAACTAACTTTGGAATTTTTCCTTTAAAATATTTTTTCTCCGAAGGACTTCAAACTGATAGTGGAGAAGAAGTATCTACCCGTGAAATCAAGAAAATTCTTGAGGAATGTATTTCTGTTGAAGAGAAACGCAAGCCGCTGACTGATGACAAATTAGCTGCAATCCTCAAAGAAAAGGGCTACCTGATTGCTCGCAGGACAGTGGCAAAATACAGAGAACAACTTAAGATACCGGTTGCCCGTCTAAGGAAAGAATTATAAGTGAAAATTGCCAATCTGATATCCTTTATTACCCATCCCTGGTTAATGCCTCTTCTGGGGATTTTTCTACTTTTCCAAACAGGATCATGGATTAGTCTCTTACCTCCTGAAGCAAAAAAATATGTGTATCTGGTAACTATCACCTGCACAATTATTTTACCCTTGCTGACTGCTATCCTGTTGAAAAACAGAGGACTTCTATCCAGCGTTTTTAAGCCAAGGGACAAAGAAAGACGTATACCATTAATGATGGTGTCATTTTTCACTCTGCTTGCCGCCTTCATTCTTCAAAAGGTTTCTGCCCCAATGATTTTTTCACTTTTCTTAAATGGTTTGTCTATAACTATTCTGATCGCAGCGCTAATATCAGGTTTTTGGAAAATCAGCACTCATATGCTTGGACTGGGTGCAATATTTGGGTTAATTTTAGCAGTTTCATTAAAATGGATGATCGACCTCAGGCTTGTTTTGAGTATCGTATCTATACTGATCGGAGTAAGTGCTACAGCTCGTTTGAGACTTCAGGAACACAATCCTGCTCAGATCTGTTGCGGCTTATTATTGGGATTCCTTCCGCTGTTTATTTTAATACGATTTGTTTGAATCCACAACAAATTTATAACCAACTCCTTTTATGGTTTTTATCTGGTCATCACCAATTTTTTCACGGAGTTTTCTAATATGAACATCAATTGTTCTGTCACCGACAACAACTTCATCTCCCCAGACAGTATCATAAATATCATCTCTTGTAAAAACCTTTCCAGGCTTGGAAACCAATAAACTTAATAATTCAAATTCCTTTTTGGGCAGATTCATCTCCTGGCCATGCTTGATAATCAGGTATCTTTCCCTGTCAATAGTCAAATCTCCAACAGTTAAAACCTCATCTGGCTGCTCTGGTCCTGAGCTCTTCTCAGGCTGGTATCTTTTTAACAATGCCCTTACCCGGCTAACAAGCACTTTTGGTCTGATGGGCTTTGTTATGTAATCATCGGCACCCGCTTCAAATCCAGCTATCTGAGAATAGTCCTCGCCCCTCGCCGTTAGAAAAGCTATAATACTTTGCTTAAGCTCAGGTATCTTTCTGATCTCCTCACAAGTGACCATTCCATCCATCTCAGGCATCATCACATCTAAAATAATTATCTGGGGAAGCTCTCTCTTAGCAACCTCAATAGCCTCCCGGCCATTCAAAGCCTTAAGAACCTGAAAACCCTCCTTTTCAAGATTATACCCAATAAATTCCAATATATCAGGTTCATCATCAACAAGCAAAATTCGAATCATATTTTATTAAAAATTGTCCGGGGTCCGAGGTCCGGGATCCGTAGTCCGGGATTATCACGTTTTTGACTTATTCAACATAAACGAAAAAGCAGTACCCTTTCCCTTTTCTGACCTTAAATTAATCGTATGCCCATGGGCCTCAATAAAATGTTTTGAAATCGCCAAACCCAATCCAGTTCCTCCCTCCTCACGAGAACGACTTTTATCAACCCTATAAAAGCGCTCAAAAATCCTCTTCTGGTCTTTCTCATTTATACCCACACCATTATCAGCTACTTCTACCATAACATGCTGGTCTATATCAACGAAATCAATATGTACCCATCCACCATTATTTCCGTAAGCAATGCCATTAACAAGCAGATTACTTATTACCTCCAGAATTCTGATTCTATCAGCATACACCAGTATAACCCGGTCCTTCTCACCCATTAGCGATAACTCAATACCTCTTTTTTTAGCTCGCATTTCATTCAACTCAAGCACCTCTTCGACTAATCTAATCAAATCGAATTCCTCCATATCCAACGCCAACTCACCAGTTTCAAGCAGGGCAATATCCTCCAAATCCCGAACAATATGAATCATTCGGTTGATACTCTTCTCGGCCCTTTCTAAATACAAAGTATTAACTGTCTTATCATCCAAACCGCCCTCAAGGAGTGTTAAAATATATCCCTGGATATTAAATATTGGTGTTTTGAGTTCGTGACTAACATTCCCAATGAATTCTTTTCTGAACTTTTCATTGGCCTTCAGCTGGGCAATCTCCGACATTTTGTTCTTCGCCCAATCTCCCACATCGCTGTAAACATCCTTAATCGGATTAGCAGAATCCGATACAATATTTGTCTTCTTGCTTTGCTTTCCTGATTTCCTTATAACACGGTATAAAGGCCTGATCTTCTCATAGATATATGACCGCAGAATATAAAGTAGCAGTAAAAAACTGAACGTGAAAATAACAGCTGATCCCATAATGATGGTGAAAATTGACCCGGGTAGCCATTCACGAATGAGCACGAAGCCAAATAGAAAAAAAAGTACTGTATAAATGCCCGCAAACAATAAGGCCAGCTTACGTGGTGAATAATTTCTCATGTCTCAATCAGAAGCTTAAAGAATTTCAAAGGTACTTATCCTTATAAGAATCACCCTAAATTACTTATAACAAAACAGAAATTACACCTGAGATTGTCGTCAAAGAATAATAAGAGGAACAAATATGTCTCTGGCTTTTATTTACCTTTGTACATGAAATTACATGAGATCCAGATCTGTCAAGGATCTGAAAAAAGTCAAATCATTTCTCCTGCCGGATCTAATCTATTATCGATTCTTCAGCAACAAAAATATTACCTGTCAGCTCCCTGCGGAGGGCATGGTACGTGTAATAAATGCTCTGTTGAGCTCATCGAATCAGGAGAGCAGAAAAGCGAAAAGCGAAGAGTTTTAGCCTGTGAATATATAATTGAAAGCGATTTAGAAATTATCCTTTCTCTGGAGAATTCTGCCAAAATTATTTCTGAAAGCTATTTTCCTGATTTAAATATCAAATACAATACTGTCGATGATCAGGAATATGGCATTGCGATAGATATCGGAACCACTACAATAGTAGTATATCTCGAAGATTTGCATGAGCACAAAAATATTGCAGCAAAAAGCTTCCTGAATCCCCAAAAAGCATTCGGTGCCGATGTAATATCACGCATACAATTTGCTGGTGAGTCAGATGGTCTTGCCAGATTACATACAACAATTGTGGACTCTACCGACCAGGCAATTCGGGAAATTTGTACTGAAAACACTATCCAATCAGAGAAAATCAAGCGAATAGTTGTAGCTGGCAATACCACTATGCTGCACCTCTTTAAGGGAGTTGATCCCTCCTCTCTGGCTCAATATCCTTTTACGCCTGTTTTTTTAGATCAACAAATTATTCAGGCTGAAGATATTGGCCTTAAGTCCCTGCCGGATGCAACGCTTACAATTCTTCCTTCAATATCAGCCTATGTCGGGGCTGATATCCTTGCAGGCATTGCGGCTTCTGAACTGCCTGATGATGATGAATACGCTCTGTTTCTTGATTTAGGAACAAATGGAGAGATAGCATTGGGAAACAAAAATGGGATTCTGACCAGTGCGACAGCAGCCGGACCAGCATTTGAAGGCGCAAAAATTTCTTGTGGAATGGCAGGAGTGAATGGAGCTATCCATTCATTCTCCTCAGAAGAATACGAAACAATAGGAAACACTAAACCAAGCGGATTATGCGGCTCCGGACTTATTGATGTTGTAGCATGGTTACTTTCAAGCCAACAATTAGACGAAACAGGATTTCTCGAAAAAGAGATCACCTTTCTTTCAGAAGAGCAAACAGGAACAAGTAATCCACTCCAGCTAACACCTCTCGACATTAGGGAAGTGCAACTTGCCAAAGGAGCAATTGCAGCCGGTATTGAAACATTGATTGACAAAAAAGGAATTAGCCTTGATCAGGTCAAAAAGCTATATCTGGCAGGTGGTTTTGGATATGCCCTGCATACCGAAACAGCAGCTCAAATCGGACTTTTCCCAAAATCTATGATTCCAAAAGTTATCAGGGCTGGAAATACCGCCGGACTTGGGGCTCGATTAAGCCTTCACTCCGAAGATTTTATTACGCGAATAATTGAGCTAAAAGATAAATCTCAACATTTCGATTTAAGCACTGATATGGGATTTAATGAACGATTCGTTATGAATATGAATTTCACCATTTCATAAAAACAGGATCCCGGGCCTAGTTCCTGCAGTATTTTTGGATCAGCTGATAGGCTCGTTTGAGGCCTAATTCTCCAGCTTTTGATAAAGCAAGACAGGCAGGTTCATTAACCACCGGAACATTATCAGCATAATTTTCTTTCCTGTCTGAATTATCTGTCTTTGTTGCAATCTCCGTTTTCAGCTTAACCAGACCTAAATTTAGCCAGGCTTCGCTAAAACCTGGTGCCAGCTCAACAGCCTTGTCAAAATCTCTGATCGCTCCCTGGTAATCACGGTCATAAACCTTAACCAGACCCCTGTTGTAATAAACAATGGCCAAAGAGGGTTCTTTCAACAGCAAACGATCATAATCTGCTATGATTTCAGAATAATCAACCCGATCGATTAATTGCCGTGATTGTCTTATGGGATCGCCCATTACCTGCATTGGTACCACTTCATTAATCATACTGGTAGCTCTGACAAATTCAATCATCTCAAATCGGGATTGTGCTCTGACGAAAAGAGCCAGCTTTTCATTTACCGATTCCCTAATCAGCTCATCTAACAAACTAATACCCTGATTAAAATCTCTCTCAGCAGAGAATCCAATTGCCTCAGATAATCTATTGTCCAAGGCTTCATCCGGCAGGAGATTCTTAGTATTGCGATTCAATTCAAAACTTATGTCCGGGTGATCTTTGACTTCCTGAGCAAGACCAGAATCTATGGTAGAGATTGAAATTTTTCGGGAAATACTGAATCCTAAGCCCCCTATCATCGCATCCAAACTATCTCTTGGTGATATGATGAAGGGGCCTTCCATTTCGGAGTATCCGGTTTCTGTTTGATTATCAGCATTGAAAGAGTGATTAAAAACTGAATTCAAGCCTATTAAATCCTCAAAACTATAACTGGTATCAGCATAATTAAGCGCCAATTCTTCCTGAGAACGTCCGGCATTGGCCTTTATTTTTTCATTAGCCAGTACAAGATCTGTTTGAGCTCCAAGATCGTCGCCCAGTTTGCGTTTTATTGAGGCGCGAACCTGATATGCTTTGGCAAAATCAGGAAAAATTTCCACCGCGTAATCCAGATCTAACAGTGCACCCAGCTGATCCCCTGTTTGATCGCGCAATAGTCCCCGGTTAAAATAAGACAAAACATGATATGGATGAATCTCATTTACAGTCAGATAATCAGCTATTGCACCCTCATAATCACCAATCTGAGAACGAATTATTGCCCGATTATAATAGCTCAGGCTATGACGTGAATCCCGTTCCAGCACACGGCCAAGATCGATCAGACAAGAATCTTTATGACCCATTTCAATCCAGGTTAGTGCTCTCACATAAAATTGCTGTGGATTGGCCGAATCTCGCTGAATAGCCTCACCAAATGATACCAAAGCCTCTTGATACTTGCCCATTTCATAGAAAAGCAAACCCTTTCGGTTATGTCCTTCAGCCCGGAAAGGATTCAGCAATATGGCCTGGTTAAAATCGCTCACAGCCCCTTCACGGTTAAAAAGCTTCGATTGTGCAACTCCTCTGTTCAAATAAGCCGAAGTCATTCGATCATCAACTCTTATAGCCTCGTTAAAATCCTCAATAGACAATGAATAGTTGTTCAGCCTTAAACGGGTTGTTCCCCGGCTATAGTATAGGTTTGAATTATTTGGATCAATGGCTAATCCTGCATTATAATCTTCAAGGGCTCCATATAAATCTCCAAGCATGTCACGCACAACTCCCCTGATCAAATATATATGAGCCACTGCCGGATTATATATGATAGCCTGATCTAAATCTTTTTCGGCACCAGTTATATCCTGTTGGTAAAATTTGGTCAACCCTCTGAAATACCAGGCTTCATAATTCGACTCATCAAGAGCAATCACCCTTGTAAAGGTTTGCATGGCCTTTGGGTAGTTCTTCTGACTCAGTTGTATCCGGCCCCCTTCCATAAATCTGTCAATCCTTATCTGACTGATTACATCCGAAGAGAAAAAACTGAATAAAAGAATAATTATAAATACAACGCGATACCTGATAACATGAAGATTAAGTAATAAACCAAGCAATCTCAACTCTCAAACCTGAAATCTGAGCTATCGATATGCCATTTTCATGCCAAATATACTATTTCCCTTGTTTTTTCTCCATCGGGCCACTCCGGATGCATCTATATAGTTATAGGATAAATTATAAAAACATAATTGACATAAGCCGATGAATCATATTCTCAATTTCCTTCTTCCCCGCCCTTGTTGTGCATGCGATTCTCATTTGTATTCATGGGAAGATCAGATTTGTACTCTGTGCCTTATGCAATTGCCGATTTCTGATTATCATCTTGATCCTGACAATCCTGTTGCTGAGATTTTTTGGGGAAGGGTAAGGCTGGAACAAGCCGGAGCCTGGTTTATTTTCCTTAAGGCCAGCCGTTTCCAGAAAGTCCTACACCGACTCAAATATCAGCATCAGCCTAAAATAGGTATTGCTCTTGGCAAATTATATGCTTATCAGCTCAAGCATTCTGATGTTTTTCTCCTGCCGGATGTAATAATACCTGTTCCCCTTCATCCCAGGCGAAAAAGAAAACGGGGCTACAATCAAAGTGAAATGATAGCCAGAGGAATGTCAATTGCCCTTGACCGTCCTGTAAGAACCGATTTGCTCTTACGTACAGCCAAAACCCAAACACAAACCAATAAGTCACGAACAGAACGATATGAGAATGTGAGTGGAAAATTCAAAGTTCATAAAGAGGAAGAAATCATTAATAAACATATCCTCCTGATTGACGATGTTATCACCACAGGAGCCACCATCGAAGCCTGTGCAGAAGAACTACTAAAAACAGAAGGCATAAAAGTAAGCATAGCAGCCCTAGCCTACGCAGCAAAGAGATAAAAGACAGGTCCGGGGTCCGGGGTCCGGGGGGAAAGTCGTTGGTCGTTAGTCCTCGCCTGCCCCGATTCCCCATTCAAAACCCTTGCTTTCCAGTGCGGTCAGCTTTATTACTCTTTCCACTACTGTGCCAGCTAGTTCTTCAATTGTTTCAGGTTTTGAATAGAAGCTTGGATTTGCATCACATATCACCCCTCCGGCCATGGTAATGGTTTCCATATTACGAATATGAATCAAACTAAGTGGTGATTCTCTTGTGACCAGAATAAGACGTCCTCTTTCTTTAAGCATCACATCAGCGGCACGGGTTATCAGATCGCTGGCTTGTCCGCTGGCAATTCTTCCCAAAGTGCCCATTGTGCACGGAATGATTACCATGGTATCAAAACCAGCCGATCCGCTGGCCATTGGTGCCCAGAAATTCGATGCTTTATGAATTTTAAAGGGATATTGGTCCATGGCTTCATCCGGCAGTTCAAATTTCCATACAGCATGAGCTGAATCAGAAAATATCAGATCCACCCTCTCATATTGATCCTTAAGCTCAACCAGTTTCTGTAAAAACAGATGAGCATATAAAATCCCGGAAGCCCCGGTAACCCCAACCACAATCCGACGTCCAAGCAATTCCTTAAACTTTTAACTTAATACTTATAACTTAAACCTTATATCTTAAACCAAACGGAAACATAATACCCAGGGCGTCACGACGGGCGTCACGAATAGGCGTCACGAACAGGCGTCACGACAGGCGTCACGAACAGGCGTCACGAATAGGCGTCACGAATAGGCGTCACGAATCCCCCCCGCCCTAATAATCCTTCATACACCGAACCGGCAATCCATTAACCCTCTGATAAGTGTCATCCTGGAATTCAGGTAAACCTCTGTAAATTGATTGTCCGAGAGCCAGGTGATTAATATCCGGATTAATTGTACTGCTCCAAAGATATCCGGCAGCTTCAAGATCGTAGTATTTTCTTTCGGCAAAGATCATGTATCCTGAAAAGTAAATCTGAAAGCCAGATAAAGATCCAAGCACAAGATTCTCACCGGCTGCAACTTGCAGATCCTCTTCGTAATACATGGTTAGTTCTCTCCATTCGTCATACGTTGGCATATGCCATCCGGGAGGACATATACCTTCGGCACCTTCAACTTCGCTAAAGCCCATGGCTTCATCCCACTGATATAGTCCGCCATATATATCACAATATTTTTCATCGTTTTTATAGCAAAACTTCTCCGTTTTACTGTTATTACGCTGATAGCCATCCCCATTGTCACCTCCGGTACTTGCATTTATCATGCTACCAATATTCAGGTTCTCAGCCATCCACAATTTGTCATTAATGATAACGGTTTTGTACACCTTATTATCACGTGGGTCAGTAAAGCTGCCCATTTCATTAACTGGTGTATTGGTAGTAAAATGCCACACAGTTCCTTCTACAACATGATCATAGGGATCTTTAGCAACAATTTTCCAATAATAATCGGTGGTATATTCGAGGGGCAGGCAGGCATAAGAACTTTCCTCTATATCACTGGCTACCTTAGTTGGATTCTGGCTGGTGCCAAAATAAACATCATATAAAAGCTGATCATTTTCAGGGTCAACACAAGTCCATTCAAGCACACAGGCTGTTGAAGCTGCCCCGTCATCATGTGAAGGCAGAGGTGTTGAGGGAGGGTTTGGTGCCTCGTTCATACCTCCTACAACCAGAGTATAAGTAATTTCTCCTAAAAGATCCTCACTATCTATCACTTCAAGTTTAACATCATATGAACCCTCTTGAGAATACTGATGTTCAGCCACCTTTTCCTCAGAGTATTCAGTATCCCAACTACCATCACCATCGAAATCCCAGCGCACATTCAGGCTGGCATTATTATCTTCAAGATCACTGGATGATGAGGCATCAAAAACAAAAATATCTTGCAGATATCCTGCTCCCGGGCTCACATTAAATGAGGCATTGGGAGCTCTGTTAGTCCATGAAACCCGAATAAAATCTGTGGTTCTGGCAGTAAGGCCTTTAGTATCCTTTACTTCCAGGGTTATGTAATGTTTACCTCCCACAAGGAACTGATGTTCAATAGATTTCAAGGTGGAGTAATCGGTGTCGAAAATGGAATCAGACTCCCAATCCCAACGAACTTCTAACACTTCACCTGGATCTTCAATATCGCGACATTCGCTGGCATCAAAAACAAAAACCGAGTCTACATTACCATAGGGGGGAGCAATAGTAAAGAGGGCCACCGGGCTTGTATTATGCTTTTCAACACAAGAGGGAAGGAAGACTGGAGACAAGACAAATAGGGTAATCAGGCTGATGGTTAAACTTCGATTCATTTTCATTTCCTGATTTTATTTATGTTTAATACAAAGATAGGAAAAATCGGGAGTCGGGAATCGGGAGTCGGGAATCGGGAATCGGGAATCGGGGACCATAGACCAGGGACTAACGACCATGGACCATTGACCATCACATTCGTTCCTTTTCAATGTACTGTTAATCCTCTGACATCTCTGGATACCTCAATTACTGGTCTTCTTTCAAGCTTCAGAAAATCAGCATGTGGATCAGGCATACGGCGATAATACAAAACAGCTATCAAAGTATATTGACCATCAGGTAAATTCTCTGGTATACGAAGAGTATAATTCTCCATTCTTTCTTCCAATGGTCTGAGTCGGTTTTCTATTTCTTCCACACAAAACCATTGAGCATAAGTGTACTCTCCCTTTGAGTCCAAAAATACAGAGTGATAAATCCTGTCGCCTTCGGTCAGACCATCGCGCTCAATAGCCTCTGAAAGCTCACTATGATTTGGGTAGGCAATCTTTTCATTGCTAGTGATAAAATATTTGTCATTCGGATCAGATGGATTTAGGGGAACCGGGATATGCAATACTTCTTCACCTTTCGCATTGTTCAGGCTCACATGCAACCAAACATCTCTTTCCTCAACTGAACCTGTCGGAAAATTATGTCCGGTAGCCAAGGCTTTTACCATTATTGAAAAATCGATTTCTTCTCCGGCAGGAACTTGTTCAAACTCATTTTGAAAATAAACACCGGCAGCTCCTTCCACAAACTCTGCAAATCCTCCACCAAACCAATGGTCATGATTTAGTTTTCTTTGAAAGCCCATTTTTGCCGGTTTTCCAGCCATGGGTTGCATGTGGCAGGTCTGACAAAGTATTCCACGGGAAGGATAAACGCTCTCCTGGTACTCATGTTCGGTTGCCTTCACCCATACATCATATGGATTAAGCTCATTGTGGCATGTAGCACAAATATTGGCATCTTCAAACATCTCGGTAGTTTGAGATTCATGGTAAGGCGACCAAGCAAACTCAAGATCTGCTCGTTTTGCATCAACCTCTTCAGTTGCATGTGAAATATAATCATGATTGAAGGCAGGGTCATTCCTGAACCGATCAAGCGTGTGGCAAAAATCACAGAAAATACCACGATCGGCACGAGTTTTATTTCCATCTCCCCGATTCCAGTGGTTATCTGTTTCAAGACTTCTCTCAGGCAATCTGTCTCCGGATAAAAAGGCTGATGGGGAGTGGCATCCAATGCAATCCTCGTTTGCTTTGGCTACCTTATCATCAAATCCCATTGAAGGAAGAACCATATCAAAATACTGGGCTTGAAAAAAATCACCGGTAAAGCCTTTTGAATGCTGGGAGGTATTCCATCTGTCGAATCGATCCCAATGACATCCGGAGCATTTCATCGGATTTTCAAAGTATTGATATTGCTTATTTTGATCTTCCTTTTTATTTATAATGGTCGCACTTGTCAGAGCAGCGAGTATTATTATGGAAATTGGAATTATTCTTTTCAAAGATCTCATCTCTTACAAATTAATGGTTGCTAAATAAATTCCCAGGAAAGAATACTCTTGATAATAATGTTATCTGAAGGATCTGTTAATCCTATGCCAACACCAGTATGCCACCTGATTTTTTTGTGTTTACCAAGAAAAAGGTTGAATGAAGGAAATATATAGTGCTTCTGTTCAGAGAAACCGGGCAAATCATATAATTCTCCCATTTTGGAGTAGTACTCAAGTCTGGGCTGAAATACCAGGCTTTTCGTATAGGTATAGGCACCATTTAGTACAAATTCGACACCTTCAGTAACATCTTCTCCACTTATCTTTTTCTCAACTGTTGGATTCAGGACGATTTGATGGGAGCCTAAATCTTTCTCCATAATCAGCTTGATTTCAATCTCTTCATAGTCTTTATATCCTTTTCGTGGAAGTTTGTATTCGCCATATATTGCCAAATCCACAGGCAGAAGATTTTTTTCCCTGATACTATAATAGACAGCCACAGCTTTTGTCCTGATCCATTTCAGATCATGTCCTTTCGGTTGTTCAAAATCAGCATATATGGCAACCGTGAAGTTTCTGGTAATTCCATATTCCAGTTCCAAAGAGTGAGCCATCAATCCGGCTCTTGGAGCAGTTTCCCCGAAGAAGGAATAATCATGATCTGATGAAGGGATAAAAGTATTCCAAATTACCAGTTCCTTTTCGTTAGCATCCAGGGTAGTATAGCCATATACCTGATAGAACTGTGAATTTGCATTTTGGAAAAACATGAGCAGAAAAATTGACACAAAAACTAGTCTTGAATGTACTCTCATAATGTAAGATCGGTTATAGAAGATTTCTCTCCCCAAGTTACATATTTTCGGGACAATTTTATCTCATTCAATTTCAAGACACTTCACGAAATTGTTTTGAAGCATGTCGACAATATGGCAAGCAGTAGCAAATGTATTTTTCTTCCAGAGATTCAACCCAGGTTTTACCTTACCACCATTTTTTTAGTTTCAGAATATTTTCCTGCAGTTAGTGTATAGAAATATACACCCGATTCCAGATCGTCAGCATTTAATGTGGCTGTTTGTTTGCCAGCCGTTTTTAGTCCTTCATCAATTCTCAGAACTGTGCGTCCGGTTAGATCCATAAGCTCAATAATTACGTCAGAACTAGCTGCCAATTCATAAGCTATTTCAGTAGTATTGATAAATGGATTTGGATAATTCTGATCCAGTGATGTCAGAGTGACTGTTAGATCAACATCATCAATAATATTGCTATGGTCGTTTATATTCATACGTATCATCAGATTTCTTTCAGATACATACCAATCATAAAGCCAGGTTAAATTATCTCCAGATCTTGCAACACTCACAGGATCCAGGATCCTTCTATCACTATCTGAACCAACTTGGAAATTTTCATAACGATGGCTTATCAAATCCGTATTCATGTTGTTATATTCTACACAGGCATAAACAAAATCTCCTTCAAACAGGAATTCTGATTCACCATCCATTTCTAAAGGCAAGGTGACCCATGTTCCAATCATAGTAGAATCATAGTCTATAAAATCTGAAACTGTCAATTCTATTGGATCTTCACCATCCTCTGATTTCATATATAGCGCAAATCTGAAATCAATCATTCCGTCACCCCGACCTCCTGAAATGAAAGCAGAAATAGAATTAACCTCGCAATCATTATAAATCGGATATGCAGTACCAACTATATATCCAATATTAGGTTCTCCATCAGCTCCGTATGCTTCCAATCCGTAACAAAAAGATTCTTCTGAAGAATCATCTCCTCTTGAGTAAATACTGTCGGTGATATCGAAGAAAACTTCCCTGGAATTATTTTCAGGTGTATCATCAGTAGCATCCTGCTTGTAATTAAATTCTGCTTTATAGTGGCCAAAATCAACAGGAGCATAGAGTTCTTCAATCAGAGTAGTATCTATTTCAAGTGTCCACAACCCTTTTTGTTCACCTGTCTGATTAAATACACTTTGATTATTTTTACTAATATCCACTTCGAGGTAGATATTTTCCTGATCGAATTCCCCAAAGTTGATTGCTGATGATTTGAAATTTGTAAGAAAACCATCTCCAATCTGAGATTTTGGAAACATAAAAGAAGAAGTAACGATGGTTTCCTCATCACCGTCATCCCATTCCATCTCGGCAAATTTTAATTGCAAATCGTTGTCATAAGCTTCTGAAAGTTGAAAATCATCAATCTGCCACCAATAAAGACTGGTACCTCTCCAGGTTATTTTAATCTGGACATTAGACATACCTGCTACAATGTTTGATATATTTGCTTCAAAAATAGCTGGTTTTCCAGGAGTAGTTTTATCTGGACGACCCTTATGAGTAGTTCCAAACCCAACATCATATTGTGCCGAATGCACCCAGTCATCTACAGTAATTTCAAGGAGCATGTCAAAATAATCATCGTAGTTCATGAAACATGTTTCATAACGAACAATTACTGATGACCGTGAGCTAAAATCAAAAGGAGGGAAAACGATGGAATTATCAACATTAATTCTTGGAGTGATATCATTATTATAAAGATCAAGGAATAAACAGAGGCTTCCATCCTCAGCTGAAGTTGATTCCATTGGGGGTTCACGTGTTAATCTGGGTGTAACCACTGAGTCGTATCCCCACCAGTGCCAGTTAAAACCATTGTCTGTGGGATCTTCCATGTAATATCCCTCTGGAAGTGACCATCCTCTTTCATTAGTAGGATCGGCCCAATCGAAAGTCTCAAGAAAGAATACTTCACCATTGCCTTTTAAAGCGGGATCATCATTTTGTTTGTTGCTTTGGGCAAATCCGGAACCTATGGCTACTGTAACAAGGAGAATGAGTAGAGTTTTTTTCATAATAAATGGTTTTCTGGTGTTCTGTATTTGTTAGGGTAAGATTGTATCTTGCTATGCATGCAAGGTATGTAATTAAAGTATTGGAACATAGTAGTATACTGCCTTTTTGTATCATTTTTGAGACTAAACAAGAATACAACATGTTAAAAAGGATAGAATTCTTGAACCTTAAAATCCTGTTTGGGATAATCATAATCACTCAGATTTTGGGGATGTCTTGCGTTAACCAAGCGGAAAATGATAATTCTCAACCAAATATAATTTTCATATTCGCAGATGACTTAAACGATGCCATACATGGACTAGGAGGACATCCACAAGCAAAAACTCCTAATATTGACCGTTTAATAGATCATGGGATGAAGTTTACCAATGCACATGCAAACGCTACTTTGTGTGGTCCTTCTCGAGCCAGCCTTTTAACCGGGACTCATCCTTATTCAAATAAAGTGTTGCGAAATGGGCAAAAGATGAGAAATAGTCCAGTGCTTAGCATATGACGAGGAAGAATTATACGACCATGATAACGATCCACATGAATGGAAGAACCTGGCATACGATTCCAAATATGAAACGGTAAAAAACGAATTGAAAGAAAAGATACGATCCCAAACTAGGCTTAGGTATTAAAAATACTATCTTCGACTTCTTAATAAATATTTCATTCAAAGGTTTAAAGCATGAGAAAAACTAAAGGTATTGTCCTTATTGTTTTGATAGCAATCGTTACCAGCTGCAACTTTGAAAAGAAAACTGAAATAAGCCAATGGAGGGGACCTGACAGAAACGGAATCTATCCTGAAAAAGATTTATTAACTGAATGGCCTTCGGAAGGCCCAGAATTATTGTGGAAATATGAGGATCTAGGTATCGGACACGCTACGGCCTCAGTTACAAAGAATCAAGTTTTTGCTACAGGAACAATAGATAGTATTAGCTATATTTTCTCATTTGATCTGGAAGGTACTCTTTTGTGGAAGAAGAATATTGGCTAGGAATGGATGAAAAATTTTCCGGGTATAAGATCTACTCCTTTGATCTACGATGGGATGGGTTATCTCTTAAACGGTCTGGGTAAATTGTATTGTTTTGATTTGGAGAATGGCGATTTTTTCTGGACAAAAGATCTTTTTGAAGACTATGACGGAGAGAATATTACATGGGGAATTACGGAGAATCTTTTAATTGACGGTGAGAAACTTTTCTGTACTCCTGGTGGTACCGAAGGCAATGTTATTGCCCTTAACAGAATTAGTGGTGATATAATATGGGAAAGTAAGGGGGCTGGAAAAGCAAGTTCCTATGGATCACCTCTGATTATTGATCACAATGATAATAGATTTCTTATTGTACACACTGCTTCTTCAATTATTTCAGTGAATATTGAGAATGGGGAGTTGGCCTGGGAGCATCCCATTTATAATGACGGTGGCTCACATGCCAATACTTCAATATTTAGAAATGACTCGCTATTTTTATTACAAGGATATAGAGACACAACAGTGTTATTGAGAGTTGCCCAAAATGGCCTTTCAGTAGAACAAATATGGGAAACTACATTATTGGATATTGGAATGGGTGATGGAGTATTGTTGGGCAACAATCTATTCAGTGGTGCCAACCGAGATGGAACTCTTTTTTCGATAGACTGGAAAACCGGTAAGGAGAATTATTCGCTTGAAAACACTTCAAAAGGCCGTATGAAAGGGCGTACAGTAATAACGGCTGAAGGTCTTCTATACTGCTTTGGATTCTCTGGCAAATTTGAATTATTGAAGCCAGGTGAAACAGGATTTGAGATAATGGGATCTTTTCAGGTTGGAGATGACGATTACAATCATTGGGCTCATCCTGTTATTAAGGATGGCCGACTCTATATTCGCCACAAAAATACACTCTGGGTGTATCAGGTAGGAAAAGAGTGATTCTATTGGTCAACTAATTCAAGTGCGTAAATAATAGTTGTGTTAGGAGAGATTACAAATCTTTTACTCCCTGGAATATTTTTGCCATAAAATCCACTCCTGCCATACCCCAACTCTGATGGGACGATCAAAATCCTTGTTTCTCCAACCTTCATATCCTGAATTGCATCATCAAGTGCTGCAACCAACCTTGATTCTCCAACTTCGTAGGCAAATAATTGAGCTTCTTCACCAAAAGAGGGATTTCCATTGCTCGAGCTACTGACAAAATGTAATCCATTAAACAGTTCTCCTTTATACTTGACATTCAATACGCTTCCTGTTTTTACATTTTCTCCTTGCCCCTCCTTCAGTACCCTAAACCGATAGCCTGCAGATGCAACAATAGCATCTGGCCACCTTTCTTGAATAATAGCTTCTTCTCTGCCTTTTTTTTCTTGATCCAGCTTATTAACTTTCTCCCACTGCTTTTCAATCAGCATTTCAAACATCTCAGTGTTGGGTTGAAACGCTTTTGCTTTCTTTCCCTTCCTGATAATTTCAATACTTTCGAAAACATCACCCTTTTCAATACGATACAAAACATCCATCCCTTCGGTAACACGACCAAAAACAATATAATCACCATCAAGATACGATCTGTCTCCCAGGGTAATACACCACTGGTCACTATTCGTGTGTGGCCCGCCATTGGCAAAATTCAACATCCCTGCTTTATTGTGACTAAGGCCTGGATGAATTTCATTAGGAAATTTGTATCCTGTTCCCTTGTTATTCTCTCCGGAGGGAGATCCTCCCTGGATAACATGCCCCTCTTCAACCCTGTGTATAACTGATCCATCATAGTATGGAGTACCTAAGGGATATGATGCATTTTCAATTGTTCCTTCCGCCAGACCAACAAAATTTGCCACTGATAAAGGAACCTTCTCAAATTCAAGAAAGGCAATAATTTTTCCCTTGCTTGTATTTATTTCTGCATAAACTCCTTCCTCCTTTGTACAACCAAGCAGAATAGCAAATACGACACAACAACTAAATATAATATGAAGTTTTTTCATAATACGAAGATAGTAGATTCTGGGTATTGGTGTTTAATACCAGCCAGATATACGTTTAATTAAGCACAGTTTTCTTATGTAATATTCCAGGCAACATCAAGCTTGAAACCTTCAACTACTTCAATAACACCAAGGCTTTCGATAATAAAAAAATTCCTATATTTGCACCCGCTCTGCAGAAATACGGAGTATCGGGCCCATAGCTCAGTTGGTTAGAGCACCTGACTCATAATCAGGTGGTCGCTGGTTCAAGCCCAGCTGGGCCCACGAAGGCCACTCGCAATCCACCACTGTTTGGGTGTGAGTGTGTTACGGAGCGTGGGTGTGAAAAGATAAAGCTCAGTCGAAAGGCTGGGCTTTTTTTGTTTTACCAGGTTGGCTAGTTTTTTCATAATGGTAAAGCTAGTGAATTTGATAATTTAGCATTCAGCGATCGTCATGCAGAGCATGAGCCAACCTCCATGATGTTATTAAACACCGTTACAGTATTCTACGAATTAATCTTGTAACTTTACTTGAAAGCTAAATCCCATGAAAAAATCATTATTGATTATCGGTCTCAGTTTTGCGTTTCTGAGTCTGTTCTCACAAGAAAGAAACGACAACTGCACCAGTGTGCTTGTCTCAAAAGGTGCCTCAAGAGATGGTTCAGTCATGATTACTTATGCTTGTGATGCGGAATTTGTTTCTCTGATGCGACACCTCCCGGCGATGGATCATGATGCTAACTCCTTCATTGAAATCCGCAGGCGAGATGGTGAAGTTCGAAAGGTCAAGCAGGTACCCCATACCTATAAAGTGGTTGGAAACATTAACGAATTTCAGGTTGCCATAGGAGAAACAACAACCAGCGGAAGAAGAGAACTGGTTGATCGGGATGGATTACTGGGTTATGGCAAATTAATGGAATTGATGTTGCAGCGAGCTAAAACAGCCCGGGAAGGAATCAAGGTAATAGTAGATCTAGTTGAAGAATATGGATACAGCAGTTCAATGGAGGCCTTCTCAATTGCTGATCCTGAAGAGGTGTGGTTTATGGAGATCATTGGAAAAGGAACCGGCAACACGGGAGCTATCTGGGTTGCACTCAGAGTTCCTGACGGATATGTATCATGCCATGCCAATCTATCACGTATAGGAGAAATTCCTTTTGAGGACAAAGAGAACTGTATGTACTCAGAGGATGTGAAGTCATTCGCCATTGAAAAAGGATATTATGATCCCGGTTCAGGAGAACCCTTCAGATTCAATTTAGCTTACTGCCCGCCCTCTCCAGGCAGTTTACACTCATGTGCCACACGCGTGTGGAGCATTTTGAGAAGGTGTGCCCCATCACTCAATCTGTCTCCTGATTATCATCGTGGCGTTGAGGGTGCTGATCCCTATCCTCTTTGGGTGAAACCAGATGAGAAAGTATCATTACAAGGGGTTTTCAGCCTGATTCGCGATCATTATGAAGGCACTCCATTTGATATGAGAAAGGGTGTTGATGCTGGACCTTTTGGTTGCCCTTACCGTTGGCGCCCCCTTGGATGGAAACTAGATGACACAGATTATATTTGGGAAAGACCCATCGCTACCCAGCAAACAGCCTACTCTTTTGTTTCTCAATCCCGCTCATGGTTGCCTGATCCAATTGGCGGAATCAATTGGCAAGGCGTGGATGATGCTTACACCACTTGCTTTGTTCCATTCTATTGCTGCGTGAATGAGGTTCCTGAGGTATTTCAATCTGGAGATTTACAAGAATTCTCATGGGAATCCGCCTGGTGGGTCTTCAACTTCGTTTCTAATTTTGCCAACCTGAAATACTCCTATATGATTCAGGATATTCAGAAAGTGCAAAACAGATTGGAAGGAATTGAAGTGACTACACAACCAGCAGTTGAAAGTGCTGCCGCGGAATTGTATAAATCAGATCCTGAAATCATGGAGCATTACTTAACCAATTACTGCAATTCAAATGCTGAAAGCGTTATCAAAGAGTGGATCAAGCTCGGCGAAGGCCTGATAACCAAATACAACGACGGATACGTTAAAAATGAAAATGGCAGAGCCCAAGGTGTCAGCTACCCGGAAGAGTGGTTAAGAAAAGTGGTTAAAGAACGCCCCGATCAATTCAAATTGAATCAGTGGCGCTAACAGATTTTTGTACCTCGTCCGGATAAAACCAGTTCATTCATCTTAAAAACTTAGAATCATGGGAAGTATGCATTTCCCAACAGTGACTCTTGTTGTCTCCCTGCTGTTTACTCCTGTCCTTGCTGCGTCCACCGTCGTTCAATCCAATAATGACAAGAATCCTATAATTTCTCCAACCCGCACAGAAATTGTTAATCTCGCCCATAAAAATGAATTCAGAAACGTCGTTGGCTATCCTCCTCAAACTCCACAAAAGGACACCGAGCAATTGACCTCTTCAGGCGACCGCAATCCAAAAAATCTGATTGTACATAGTGGCTGCTTGTGGTTCTCACAGGCCATCAATCATGAAGGCCAGTCGGCTGTTCAATGGCATATCGCTATGCCAATGATCCCAAAGGAGAATTAAGAGCTATTGTTAAGCTGGAAGAAGGTAAAGGAAACGTTTACTGTCAAAGTACCATTCAAATGTAACTTACTTCATTTCTTCGTCCTAATTGGGAACATATGAAAAACATCAAAAGACAAAAAAATGAAACGAATTGTATTAATGGCAATAGCCACAATATTAAGTGTATCAATATATGCTCAGGATATTTCAGGTAAATGGAATGGAGTATTAAAAGTTGAAGGAACAGATTTGGGATTATCCATTAATATTACCAAAACAGGAGATGATCTAAGTGCAAGCATGGATGTTCCGAAACAAGGAGCAAAAGGAATTCCTGTATCTTTTATAATTTATGAAAATTCTATTCTAAAATTTGAAATTTCAGATGCTGATATTAAGTATGAAGCAACTTTAGATGAGGAAAATACTTTTTTTGGAACATTTAAACAAGGTGGTCAATCTATTCCATTAAGTCTAACTAAGGAGGAAGTCGAAAAAGATAATGTTCCCAGACCCCTAGAAATTGATGTAAGCTTTGCCAAAATTCGGGGAAACGATACTGACGATGAGAAAACTCTGGAGAGTATTGTAAAAGTTCGGGATATAAGCGAACAGTATGCTACAGGTGGACTTTACCTGATGACTCATTACGGAAACCTGGATGGACCAAACCTGGCGCTTTTGTAGTATATTTTCGACAACATCACAAGAGAATGGAGTTGTTGTAGGACGTAACTGGGATAATCAGAACGTGGGTTCAATTATTGTTAGCCATTATGAACCTGACAATGGTTATGCATCTGTTTCCTTTTCAAGAGCGATTGATATGGGCTTCCCTATGAATGTTGGTTTAGACGATATGGCAAAAACTCCTTACGGTGAAAAACTTCTGGTTGCACCTTTCTATGCTTATGATGGAATGAATGAGCATGGTTTATGTGCCATGGTAACAGGTATCAATTCAGTCAAAGTATCTCCTAAAGAAGATCAAGAATCATTGTTTATTGGCTATATCGTTCGAAAACTCCTTGATCATTCAAAAACTGTTGATGAAGCGATTATGTTGGTCGGAAATTACATCCCATTTGATCTTTCTTTAACTCAAATTAATTGCCATTTTTTTGTTAGTGATGCAAGTGGCAAGTCAGTCATTCTGGAATATCAGGATAATGAATGGAAAAAGAGTTATCCGACTAAAAACTGGCAGGTAATGACTAACAATGTGATTAAGGATGTTCCTGATACCCAGCTACGAAAAAAATGCTGGCGATATGGTACTATATCAGGGCTACTTGATAAAACTAATGGCGATGTTAATAGGAATGAAGGGATGGAACTCCTGAAGAATGTTTCGCAAGATGGAACAACCTGGTCGGTCATATATTTACCAAATTCAAATGAAATATACTTCTCAGTTTATCAAAGTTGGGATAAGATATATCATATTCAAGATCTCTAAAATAAAAGAATAAACATCATCTAAAAGTTACTCAATTGGTAACCATCTGGAAACTATAATCTGTAATTGAGGCCAATCCTGATCGTCTTACAATAGAAAGATAAATGAAAATAAACCAGATCATGAAAATGTTAAGTAGCAAAAAACTATTATGTTCTTGTGCTATTTATCCTCTACGGACTAACCAACAAATGAACCAAAGGAATGGAACGGAGTTATCCTAAGATCTTTCAGTTGATTATTTTTTATTATTCGTACAGTTTCGATTCCTGAAAGTGTGATCTGGGCAGATTCATATGATAAAACCCAGCATATATGATTTCAGGAATGCCATTTTGATGACAAAAAGGGCCACAAAGAAGGTTGAATTATCTAACCTTCATCAACCCATTTTGCTTCTTCACCAACTTCCGGTCTCTCTTTACTATCTTTACGCTTCATTGCAGCTCCTGCCTACTTAAATGTGGACTAATTATAAAAACAATGTTGATGATCAGAAGGTATTTTGTCTTATTTGCTTCGAAGATTTTATTGATCGTATGTATTGTTTTGAGCCTTCTTTTATTGTCTTGTGAAACAAAAAAAATCGATAATAAAAGAGAGCTTAAATCGATCGATCTTGACTGGAAATTCATTCAAAAAGATATTCAAGGGGCTGAAAACATAAGTTTTGATGATTCCGAATGGCGACAGTTAAATTTACCACACGATTGGAGTATCGAAGGAGAATACAATAAAAATAATTCTTCAGGAATCGCAGGAGCATTTTTACCCACCGGTATAGGCTGGTATCGTAAAAACCTGGATATTGAGAAACTTCAAGCTGATGACAAATATTTTGTTGAGTTTGCTGGTGTTTACATGAACAGCGATGTATGGATCAATGGGCATCATTTGGGAAACAGACCAAACGGATACATTAGTTTCAGTTATGACATAAGACCCTATTTACAGGAAGGTGCGAATTTATTAGCCGTCAGGGTTGATCATTCAAAAACCCCTAGCGGAAGATGGTATACCGGTTCAGGTATATATCGTCATGTATGGCTTACCAAAACAAAAAATATTTATATTCCGCAATGGGGAACAAATGTTACAACACCAGAAGTAAGTATAGAAAAAGCACTGGTAAATCTTGGTATAACAGTTAAGAATGAGACGGGCGAAAAGCGTAGGCTCACGCTGCAAAGTGTTCTCATAGATAGTAATGGAGAAGAGGTGGTTTCAGCCACGTCCAATGTTCAAGTCACGGGATCTATTCTTGTAGATCAAACTTTTGAAGTGAATAAACCAAAACTTTGGTCACCAGAGTATCCAAACATGTACACTATCCAGACCACTGTTATGGCGAATGGCAATTTAATGGATACATACACAACACCGATGGGTATTCGTTCGATTGAAATGCGGGGTAGCAAGGGATTCTTTCTTAATGGCGAATCTATAAAATTCAAAGGATTAAGCAATCATCACGATGCAGGTCCTGTTGGTTCAGCTGTACCCGATGATGTTTTATATGATCGTCTTAAATTACTAAAAGAAATGGGCTGCAATGCCCTCAGAACAACTCATAATCCTTTTTCTCCAACGTTTTACACCATGTGTGATACTATGGGATTTATGGTAATGAATGAAGCCTTTGATGGTTGGTGGATACCCAAAGCAACACATGATTATGGGAATTACTTCAATGAATGGTGGGAACGAGACTTGACAGATTTTGTGAAACGCGACCGTAATCACCCTTCAGTAGTGATGTGGAGTATTGGCAATGAAGTACGTGGTTTCACAGCGGCCGAGCAAAAAATCATTGTAGATTTTATGCGGAATGTTGATGATACTCGACCAATTACACAAGGGCGTGGTCATAAGGCTCCATATGTAGATTTAGCAGGTTTTAATGGGCATGGCGAATTTAAAGAATCCCTGGAAACATATCATAAAAAACATCCCGATAAAGCTATTATTGGTACCGAGATTACTCATACATTACAAACCAGGGGCATCTATCGAACGCAAACATGGTATCGAACCAAAGACAATCCTGCTCCATGGGAGAAAGCTGAGAATTTTGCCAAGATGGAATCCAGGGTATATAAAATCCCTCATCTTTCTGATGAAGAAGTTTTCAATGGTATAACAAATAAATACCAATCATCTTATGACAACTCAATAGTACGTATAGGGATAAGAGATGACTGGAACCGTGTGGAAGCCTACGATTATTATTTAGGAAACTTCCGCTGGACAGGTTTCGACTATTTGGGAGAATCTTTTGGGTGGCCGGCACGTACAGCAAATTTTGGAATCATAGATCTGGCTGGATTTCCCAAGGACCACTTTTTTTTATACCAAAGCTTGTGGAGTGACGAACCTATGGTACACCTTTTACCACATTGGACTCATCCGGGTAAGGAAGGCATAGAAATTCCGGTAGTGGTTTATACAAATTGTGAGTCGGCCGAGCTATTTCTAAATGAAAAATCACTCGGCATAAAGGAAATGGATAAAGATCGTCAGTTAGTTTGGTTGGTGCCTTATGAAGCTGGTAAAATAACTGTCATAGCCCACAATGGTGTTCACGAGGTTTGCCAAAAATCGTATATTACAGCAGGAAAAGCCATGGAGGTTCAACTATTAGGAAATAGAAAAACTATTCTGGCCAACCAAACCGATATAGTTCGTGTTGAGGGACAAATAATAGATGACAATGGTGTGATGCTACCTGATGCGGATCATTTGATTGAATTTGAGATCAAAGGTCCGGCAAAATTATTGGGTGTTGAAAATGGAGATATACTAGATTTAGAGCCTCATCAAGTGAATTATCGAAAGGCTTTTAAAGGAAAATGTTTGCTACTAATCCAATCCACTGAAGAGAAGGGAATCATTGAGATAAAAGCTACATCAAATCAATTGAAAACAGCAATAGTGAAAATTGTTTCCATATAAGAATGACCAGGAAAGCGTTATTATTAGTAGCATTTGGAATAACAGCAATTGGTATCTTTGTAATATCTTATACAAATACCCAAGATAAGGAGCAGAAACCAAATGTCCTCTTGATAGTTATTGACGATCTGAATGATTATCAAGGCTGTTTTGGAGGGCACCCACAGGCTCAAACCCCAAACATTAACCAGCTTGCCCTTTCTGGTGTAAGATTCGAAAATGCACATTCAAATATAGGTTTATGCATGCCATCCAGAAATAGCTTTCTCACGGGAATATATCCGCATCAATCACGCAATTTTGGCTTAGACCGGTCAACAACACAAACACTTTTTAGGAATAATAAATCATTGATGGAGATATTCGCCGAGAATGGTTATTATGTTATGGGAAGTGGAAAGATACTGCACTCAAATAAGTTAAATCTTTGGGATGAGTGGGGAATCAAGGTGAATAATTACGGGCCATTTGCCTATGATGGGAGAAATCAGGTAGGTCATCCTTCTGTCCCCCAGCCTTTCAGAAGCATCGGTGATATTGATGGTTCATATGCACCTTTGTCAGATGTACCGGTTTTCCCTGATAGCGAAATAAAAAACGAAAACATGGGCTGGGCTTATTCAGGAAAAGATGATATCCCGTTTAATTATATAGATGAAAACAACCGAGATTTAACACCTGATGAACTTCATGCACATTGGGCTGCAAAAAGAATCAATGAAATGGACCTCGAAGGAAGCTCTAAGCCATTTTTTATGGGAATTGGCTTTGTTCGTCCGCATACTCCACTTTATGCTCCAAAAAGGTTTTTCGATCTGTTTCCCATTGAAAAACTTCAACTACCAGTAATAAAAGGAGATGATAATAATGACACCTTCTACAATGCTAATTATCCAGTTGAACTTACTGAAGACAATAAATGGTATACCAATACTTCAAAGGGCCAGATGTATTATAAACTACTTGCCGAATCTTACGATAACGACGAGGAGCTTGCATTGAAGCATTTTCTTCAGGCCTATTTGGCATGTGTTGCTTTTGTTGATGAGCAAGTTGGGCTCGTACTAAATGCACTGAACGACAGCAGGTTTAAGGAGAATACGATTGTTGTACTATGCAGTGATCATGGTTGGCAAATGGGGCAAAAACAATACCTGTTTAAAAACTCACCATGGAGTAATAGTACCCATATCCCACTTATTTTGAAAGCTCCAGGCATGGAAGTTGGCAGTACAATTGAACATCCTGTTTCACTTATTGATATATACCCCACATTAAAAGATATTTGTGGCCTTATTGGTGACAATAAAAAGAACAGTTCAGGTTTTCCTTTAGGGGGTGGCAGCTTGAAATCCTTTATGGAAAATTCGGGAAGGAATGATTGGAACGGCCCGGATGGAGCCTTAACTGTAATTGCTACTGATGTTGTTGATTATGACTATGCAAAGCAAACATTTTCATATCGAACGAGGAATTATCGTTTCATCATGTATCCCAATGGGCAAGAAGAATTATATAATATAAATAATGATCCCAATGAGTGGGAAAATATAGCTCATAAAAAAGAGAGTTATGAAATAAAAAATGAGTTGAGAAAAAAGATCTTGGAGATAATAAATCAGAATCATCCGACAGATTAGATTCCTTATTTTAGAAAAAGAAATATAAACTAACCTTTATGCTATTTCACAGAATAGTAATTGTACTAATCCTCTCATTAACTCTCGGAGTAAAGGCTCAGGACAATATAAGTCTCAATGGTAAATGGGAAATAATTTTTGATTACAACAATGAGGGGCGAGCTAATAAGTGGTTCTTCAATTCCAATTTTGAAAGTCATCCGGATAAAAAGGATATTATAGTTCCTGGTTGTTGGGAGGAGATCGAAAAGAATTATGAAGGAGCTGGCTTCTACCGTAAGAAGTTTACTATCCCAGCCCAATGGGAAGGAAAGATGGTTTATATCAACTTCGATGCAGTCAACTATGTAGCAGAGCTGTGGCTTAACAATAATGTGATTGATTATCACGAAGGTGGTTTTACCCCTTTTAGCTTTAGAATAGATAAGTCCTTGATATTTGGTGCAGAGAATGTCCTGACAATGCGCGTGCTTGGTCCTATTATCCTTGAGAATAAAGTTGTGGATAATATGGGACGTCAGGAAACACCACAATGGCGTGGTGGAATAGCAGGAGGTATATGGCAGCCTGTTAGTATTAGTGCCAATGATTCAATAAGAGTTGAGGATGTTTTCATTGAAACAGACATCCGTAATAAAACGGCGAGTTTTAAATTGGAAATTGAAAGCAATGTCATTACTACCACCCACGCTGATGTCAGTTTGATTGTTACCAGCCCAGGTGGTGAAACTGTGGCTCAGAAGATAGTAGAAATGGTGCTTTCCCCGGGATCCAATCAAAAACAGGTGATTGTTGAAATTCCTGAGGCTCAAAACTGGACATTAGTCAATCCATATCTTTATCAAGCCCGAGTGGAAGTGAAATACGCAGGACAAATCTCAGATTCCTGGGAACATAAATTTGGATTGCGTGAATTTACAATCACAGATAGTAGATTCTACTTTAATGGTGAACCTTTATACTTAAAAGCTACATTTTTTGAGGGCCTATACCCAACGCGTATTGCTTACCCTGACAGCAAAGAAATGGCCATAAAAGAAATCATGCTGGCCAAAGAGGCAGGCTTTAATATGATTCGTCCATGGCGTAAACCTCCGCCAAAAATGTGGTTAGACCTCTGTGACAGCATCGGTATGATGACAGTTGGAAGCCTTGTTGTGGAATGTATGCACCGCCCTATCTCTACACCCTACCTGGCAAAATGGGTGGAATTAGAGGTGCGCGAATCTATTTTACGTGACAGAAACAGAGCCTGTGTTGTTCAGTGGGAATTGTTCAATGAAGCTAATCGTCCGGTATTGCAACAAATGATTCACTCAATGTCGGTTTTGGCTCAGGAATTAGATCCAAGCCGCTTAATTTTGGATGAATCAGGCGGTACAAAAGGAGCCAACATGTATTTACCTTATCAGGATAATCCTTTGAGAATTAATGATATTCACACCTATCCAGGGGGGCAGGTAAACCAAATGCAATATGACCGTTGTTTAATCATAGGAAAAACAGAGGCAGAGATAAACTCAATGGATTTACAGGAGCTTAAAATGCCTGGTCGTAACGTTCAACCCTTTTTAATGTCATATCTGTCTGAATTAGGATATGCCAGTTGGCCTGATATTGTAAACAACAACAAAGCCTTTCAAAATGCAAATCCAATTGTACCGGCTGCAGTTTCGCATAAAAAGCTGGAAGAACAATTGCACCTGGCATTTAAGGTAACTGGTTTTAATAAAGTCTTTCCTGACTTGCATGAGTATTGTCTCGAAGAGCAAAAGATTCACGGTATCGCCAATAAAAGAATGATAGAAGCTACCCGTGCGAACCCTGCTATTAGTGGCTATTGCATCCACGCCTTAACCGATGGAGACTGGATTTTGGGCGCCTCGATTCTTGATTTGTGGCGAAATCCTAAAACCTATGCCTACGAGATGACCAAAGAAGCCAATCAGCCTCAGATTGTTTCCATTCGAGTGCTTCCCCGTAACTTATATGCAGAGAAAGGTGGTAAAATTCAAATTACAGGAATAAATGAATATCCTGATAGTAGAGTAAATGTGACGCTTAGGATTGAAACTGCAAAAGGACGAAAAGTAAGCTCCAGAACTTTCACTAGTCAACTTAAAAATGGAGTCTCTCAACTCTACAATGAAGCCTTGAATACACAAAAGATGCAGGGTTCTTATATTGTGAAAGTGACTGTGAAAGATGTATCTGGCAAGCTGTTGACTTCTAATCAACAATCATTTGATGTGTTTACTAAAAAGCACATGAAAAAACCGATACCACAAGTGGCAATAGTAGATGGTGATAATAGAATCACAGAACATCTGAAAAACAAGGGTATTGACTGTATTTCTTTTTCAAAAGACATGGATTTATCAGTACCGGTAATAGTTGGCAAGGGGGAAAAAGGCGACAAGAATTTTAGAGATCAGGTAGAAAATGTGAAAGCTTTTGCGGAGCGTGGAGGCTATGCAATTTTCTTATCGGTACAGGGTACTAACCTTACCTGGGGTGCTCCAAATCCTGAACTAAAACCTGAAGATGCTAACGATGACTGGCGCAGAATTGTATCACGAGTACTTCAGGATATGGACCTTGACAAACTACCATTTAAGGCTAATATGTACTCTACCAATGGTAATTACATCTCAAGAAATCATATTGTGACGGATAATGATGTTTTTAAAGGACTTCCGGTCAACACCCTGATGAGCGGAGCTTATGAAAATGTATGCGCAACAGAGTCCATTTGTCGTCCTGCTGAGGGGAAGTACCTTGCCGGGGTGATAACTTACGACCAGAATAAAAACATGGACATTATGCAACGTCATTACAATGGTATTGGTGATGTGCTTTGGGCCGCCGATGTTTTGTTAGTGGAGAAGGGAAAAGGTAAAATGCTTTACTCAACGCTTAAGATCATAGAGAATTTAGGAAAAGATCCGGTAGCTGATATCTTGCTATACAATATGATCAGCATTGACTAAGGCAGTACGGATGTCTTTGTTACCTGATGAGCATATTGTATATTTAAACCCAATTGAAAGGTAGAGTTTTGGCGATGAGACTAAAGATCTTTATCATAACAGTTCTGCTTTCTGGCTTAAATTTGATTTCCGAAGCACAACCCAGGAGCATTCAGTTCGATCATCTTTCTGTAGATGATGGATTGCCTCATACTACCGTGACCTGCATAATTCAGGATCATCTTGGATTTATGTGGTTTGGAACATTGAATGGTTTGTGTCGTTACGATGGATACAATATCAAGATATTTCTGAATGATCCTGAGGATTCTACTTCCATAAGTAACAATCAGGTCTGGACAATATTTGAGGACTCATACAACAGACTATGGGTTGGAACCAGGGGGGGAGGTATCAATCTGTATAACCCCGAAAAGGATGTGTTTACATGCTATAAACATGATCCAAACGATAAAAACAGCCTGCCATTTGACATCATTCGTACCATAACTCAGGATCATTCTGGTAGAATATGGATCGGCACCTACAAAGGTGTGTGTTGGTATGATACTGAAAAGGATAGGTTTAATCGATTATCTGATGAACTAGGAATTTCCGATGATGAACAGGGCTCAATCTATAGCTTTTCCGAGGATATAAAAGGACAACTCTGGATAGGTAGCCTTGGAAATGGCCTGCTAATGCTCAATAAATCCAGATCAAAGGTAACTAAATTCACAAGTCAGGTGGATGATCCGAAAAGTCTTATTGAAAATGCAGTTATGGCCATTTTTACCGACAGCCAATCAAGACTATGGGTGGGAACCAAACATGGAGTGTCACGCCTGAATATAAATGAGCCTGAATTGGGTTTTGTAAATTACACACATAGTGATTCATCCGATTCAAGTATCTCTGGTGGAAGCATCTATGCAATAGATGAAGACAAAGCCGGTAGGATCTGGTTTGGAACAGATGAGGGCTTGGATGTATTTAATAACAAAGAAAAGAGTTTTTCACATTATCGCCATAGTTCCCTTACCAATAGCAGTTTAAGTGACAATCAGGTGTGGTCGATATGTGAGGATAAAACCGGTCTGCTTTGGTTTGGTACCCACTGGGGAGGGATTAATATCTATAAACCATCAAAAAACACATTCACACAATACTCCCATAATGCTCTTAATCCCTTGGGCTTATCCAATAAAGTGGTACAGTCTATCATCCAGGATCGGGATGGGGACATATGGCTGGGAATTGACCATGGCGGAGTAAACTTCTTTGATAAAGAAATGGGTACTTTCGTTCATTACTGTTATGAGGAAGGAAATGAAAAAAGTCTGAGCAGTAATCCCGTGCTTGATCTTGAAGAAGATAGCTATGGATATATCTGGGTTGGTACCTGGGGTGGGGGTCTGAACCGCTTTGACAAAAGAACTGGAGATTTTAAGAGGTATCCCACAAATTGCTCAGACTCCCTGGGAATCTGTGGCGAAAATGTTTTTGCAATCTTCGAAGATAGGGATAGAACTCTGTGGATTGGAACACATGATTGTGGACTTCACCGATATAACAGAGAAACCGATAGTTTTACCATATATAAATTGGTACAGTCCGATTCGGCCAGTATCAGTTCAAATCGTATCTTTTGTATTCAGGAGGATAACTTCAATAATCTCTGGGTGGGTACCAACTCAGGATTGAATCTTTTTGAAAAGAAAACCAAGCAATTCAAGGTATTTAGTCATGATTCTGATGTTCCCCTGAGCCTGATTGACAATACCGTAAGAGATATCTTTCAGGATTCCAAAAACCGACTCTGGATTGCCACAAATGCCGGATTAAGCCAATTTAACTATGATGAAGGTAACTTTAATAACTATACTACAAGGAATGGACTGCCAAGTAATGTGGTAAGTTCGATTCTGGAGGATGATAATGGAAATCTCTGGCTGGGAACATATTCGGGCCTATCCAGATTTAATCCGGATATGGAGATATTCCAGAATATTAAGAAAAAGGATGGGATCCTGGATAATCAGTTGCGTTATCGTTCTGCATGTAAGCTGAATTCTGGCGAGTTTGCCTATGGTACCCCTGTCGGTTTTTTTATTTTTCATCCGGATAGTATTGTTGAAAATCATTTTGTTCCTGAAATAGTATTTACCGGTTTTAACCTATTCAGTAAACCTGTTCGAGCCGGCTATGTATATAGAAATCATACAATTCTGACACAGTCGATAAATGAAACAGAATTAATAGAACTGCCCCATTATCTAAATGATATTGCATTTGAAATTGCAGCACTAGATTATACGGCTCCTGAGGGTAATTCTTATGCCTATATGTTTGATGAGGAGGATGAAGACTGGATCTCTTTAGGGAATGAGGGCAAAATAAGCTTCAATAATTTGAAGGCTGGAGAATATATTTTGAAGGTAAAAGGATCAAATAGCGATGGGATTTGGAATGAAGAGGGCCGTCAGATTACATTTATTATTAACCCTCCTTTTTGGAAAACCTGGTATGCTTTGGTATTCTATATTCTTTTTGGTTCATTGTTTTTAAGCTTTTTATTAAGATCAATCGTAAAGAAAGAAAGGCTCACAAAGGAATTAGAGATGAGCGGATTAGTTGCTGAGCAAGAACGACAGCTTAATGAATTGAAATTCAGATTTTTTACGAATGTTTCCCACGAATTCAGAACCCCTCTAACATTAATTATTGCACCTGTATGTGAACTAATTAGTAAAAGCCGGGAGTTGCAATTACCAGATGAGTGTGCGAGAAAACTGGATCTGGTAAGCAATAATGCCCAAAGACTTCTAAGACTCGTAAATCAGTTGATCGAGTTTAGGAAAACAGAGTCCGGATTAATGGATCTTAAGGTTTCTGAGTGCAACATATCTGAACTTGTTTTTGAAATTTCCCAGTCCTTTGGGGAGCTGGCCAATATTAATAACATTGAGTTTCAGGCAATCGATCACATCAAAGAAAATACTATTTGGTGCGAATCCACAAAGATCGAGATGGCTATTAATAATCTATTATCCAATGCATTGCGATATGCGCCAGCAAATGGATTTGTAAGACTTAGGATTGAGGAAGATAAGGATTGGATTTTCATCAGTGTGGAGGATAATGGTCCTGGAATCTCTCCAGAAGAGCAATCAAAGATATTTGATAGATATTATCAAACGAATAATACTGGAACTGGAACTTCAGGTATTGGTCTTTCCTTGTCAAAAAGATTGGTAGAGTTACATAAAGGGGAGATTTGGCTTCAAAGCACTCCGAATGAGTCAACTATTTTTAAAATAAAGCTTCCAAAAGGTCGTAGTCATTTTTCTTCTAACCAGTTTCGTTCTGGAGCAGAGCTTACAAGTGAATCTGATTTCATCTCTAATCCATTAAAGCAACAACAAAGCAAGATTAGAAAAGTACCAGCTGGATCAGGACAAAAATCTATTCTGGTTATCGATGATAATCCTGATATCCGGGATTATTTGAATGAATTGCTATCCGTGGAATACAATGTTTCTGTTGCATCGGATGGTATGGAAGGCTGGGAAAAGGCAATTTGTGATATTCCTGATCTAATTATTTCTGATATTCTGATGCCCAATAAAGATGGCTATGAATTATGCAAAAATCTAAAGAATGATGAGCGTACTCAGCACATTCCTGTTTTCCTGTTAACCGCCAAAGGTGCAGATCAATTCAGATATTTAGGTGTAAAACAGGGAGCTGACGATTATATCTCAAAGCCATTCGATCCGAATTATCTTCTGGAAAGAGTCAATCAGGCCTTAATAACCCAGACTAAGCTGGTAAAGAAATACAGCAAAAAAATTGTTTTGGGTCCTGATGAGGTTGAGATAACTCCACTCGAAGAAATATGGGTTGAAAAAGCAAAGAAAATTATTGAAAAGAACTTATCGAAATTTGAATTTGATACCCACAAGCTTGCCTCTGAACTTGGGATGAGTCATTCAAGTATGTATCGCAAACTATCTCCTGTTATTAAATGTACTCCAGCGGAGTTTATACGAAATGTTCGCCTCGAAAGAGGAGCACAATTGTTATCAGACCAGCAACTGACTATACAGGAAATAAGTCTTCAAGTAGGCTTTTTAGACCTGAAAACCTTCAGGAATTGGTTTGAAAAGAAATATGAATTAACCCCCTCAAAATATCGAAAGCAAGTTCTCGAAGACAATTCTTCTTTGGAAGACTAATTTGTTAAATAACTTTCACAGAGTCTATTGCGGTGAATTTTGAGATATTTGCCACCCCCTCTTGGGATGTCATTATTTGTGTATTTGAGACAAATACCACGTTCTTCTGAGATAGATTTTCTTGTATTCGATTTTTCTGTGGTCTAATTTAGTTCTTGAAAAATTTCTACAAATGAAGCAGGATACTAATCTGGAGAAAAAACTAAAAAAGCAAAAAAGGCAAACACGCTTGGTTATTCTGCTTGTATACATTGTATTTATTGCATTTATCTGTTTTTTGTTTATTCTGTAATCTTAACTGTAAAATTCTATGAAAAGATGCTATGAAACGCTTAAAGTTGGTTTCCTTGTAGTAATGCTACTCTTGGGATCAGTTGGGTATAGTTATGCTCAACAGAAATCCGTAAGGGGTAATATTACTACTGCAGCCGGGGAACCATTAGCCGGGGTAACGGTATATGTCAAAGGAATGACATCTGTCGGAACCATTTCAGGCGAAAACGGAGACTATTCAATTAATCTCCCAGATGGGGCTGAAGTTCTTGTTTTTTCATTTGTTGGAATGATTACACAAGAAATTTCGATTGGTAACCAAGGGATTATTAATGTTCAACTGGTCGATAAGGCCATAGACCTAGAAGAGCTGGTTGTGGTTGGGTATGGTATCCAAACCAAGAAGACATTGACTGGTTCGATCAGCTCAGTTCAATCAGCAGATCTTACTCAAAGGCCTGCTGCAAATACCACCGAGCTTTTGATGGGTAAAGTTTCAGGTTTGGTAACCATGCAGGAAAGTGGTTTACCGGGTGCTGACGGTGCAATTCTTCAAATTCGCGGTTTCGGTAGTCCCTTAATCTTAATTGATGGAGTACAGGGTTCACTGGCCGATATTGATCCTAATGACATTGAGTCAATCAGTACTTTGAAAGATGCATCTGCTTCAGTTTATGGAGCTAGGGCCGGTAATGGAGTTATTCTTGTAACTACAAAACGTGGATCAAAAACAGGGGCTACTATTAATTACAGTGGAACCTATTCCTTTACCCAACCAACTTTCCTTCCCGACCGTGTTGGCGCAGGTAAATGGGCCGAGTTGTTACACGAGTCCGGATTAAATCCAGATGAGTATAGCCCAAAGCATGTAGTTTATAATCCTGACGATAATTCTCTGATGGATACCTTAAGCGGAACACCTTATGCTGGTTACGACTGGTCAGAAGGATTATATCGTAATTGGACTCCTCAATTACAGCATAATATTAGTGCAAGGGGAGGTTCAGATGCAATTCAGTATTTTATTTCTGTTGGTATGACAGATCAGGAGAGTAACTTCAAGTCGGGCGACTATGATTATACACGTTACAATGTTAGGTCAAATATTGATGCTAAAATCACTGATAATTTAAGTGCATCAATGGATTTCTCATATAGACAAAGCATTATGGACAGGGCAAATTTCAGTGCTTCCACTATGTACAACTCTCTTCAAACTGCAAAGCCGGTTTATCCATTTATTCATGATGATCCTGAGAGGGCAGCATACTCCGGATTCCTTCAAAGAAGCCCATATGCACAAACATTCAAGGATTTCTCAGGTTGGTATAATAATAATACAAACTCCTTACTTGGTGCTTTTGAACTGAAGTATTCTTTCCCAACAATTGAGGGTCTTACTGCTTCAGCAAGACTATCATACGAAGAGATTTTTGTAAATAGAAAGAATGTTTCTAAACCATTTAACGTATGGGAATATGATCCAACGGCAATGCCAGATGGTGACCCATGGATTGCTCAGGGGACCCAGAATGGCAACACCATGTATGTTTATACAAGCAGGGCTACTGAGCTAATGCCTGTTTTTAGTCTTCAATATGCTAAGAGGATCGGCGATCACAATTTCAAGGGAGTATTAGTAAGTGAAACACGAACTTATAATTTTACTAGCTTACGTGGAGATCGAAAGGATCTATTATCATTCCAGGCCCCTTATTTATCATATGCATCGGAAGAAGGTAAAGATAACAATGAAGGAACAAGCCAAACTGCTCGTTCCAGTGTGATTGGTCGTGTGAACTATGATTTCAAAGGGAAATATTTGTTAGAGTTTGCCATGAGGGCTGATGCATCTGCCGAGTATCCAACTGAAGGGCGCTGGGGATTCTTCCCAAGTATTAGTGCTGGATGGAGATTATCAGATGAAGATTTTATCAAGGATAATTTTGATGCAGTCAATAACCTGAAACTTAGAGGTTCATTCGGTGTGCTTGGAAATGATGCGGTATCTTCTTTTGACTATTTAACTGGATATAACATTACATCAAATTTCTACCTTTTTGGAAGTACTCCATATCCAATTATCAGTTCTGCAGGTTTGGCCAATCCGAATGTAACCTGGGAATCAATGAAGCTTGGTAACATAGGTATTGAAGGTATTCTATGGGATGGTTTGTTTGGATTTGAAATCGATGCTTTCTATCGCTTAAGGGAGAATATTCTTACTACACCAACAGAAACAGTTCCTACTACCTTTGGTGCTGATCTTCCGAGAACCAATCTCAATAAACGTGATAATCGAGGATTTGAAGTATTGCTAAGCCATCGAAACAGAGTTGGTGAGTTTGCTTACGACATTTCACCAATGTTTTCATGGTCAAGAGGTAAATATGTTGATCTTCAAGAAGAGATATCTGAAGATCCTGAATGGAATGCCCGGTATATCCAGGAAGGTGGATGGGATGATCTCCGTTGGGGATTGACCAGCGATGGTTTCTTCATGAACCAGGCTCAAATTGATGAACATATTGTCGATCAGGATCAGAATGGTAATACCACAATAAAAGTTGGTGACTTAATCTACAACGATATCAATAATGACAGCATTATTGATTGGCATGATGAGCAAGTAATTGGAACTAATTCATTACCAAACATAATGTACAGCATGAATGTTGGTGCAGAATACAGAGGTTTCCGTTTAAGCATGTTATGGCAGGGTGCCGCAGACTATACAGTGGTATTCAGTGGTTCAGCAGCTGCTCCTTTTTCAAATGAATCTATTCCGCTGATTGAGCATTATAATAACCGTGCTATCATTGGAGTTGATGAAGAAGGAAACGAATATATTACAAATCCTGATGATTTTAGTTTACCTAATGTTACTCAGAATGGACGAACTCAAAATAATGGTAAAGCCTCAGATTTCTGGAGTTATAATGCCAAATTCCTCCGCCTTAAGAATATGAACATATCATATTCTTTGCCGCGATCTTTTGTTAGCCGTATTGGTGTGACAAATTGCGTTGTTTACCTTTCTGGAACAAACTTGTTAACTTTCAGTAATCTGGGCATTTGGAAGAACTCATTTGATCCTGAAATTAGAGGTCAGAATGGACGTGACTATCCACCTGTGAAGACAGTTTCATTTGGACTAAGACTTACCATTTAATTAAAAAAGGAGAAATGAAAATGAAACAATATATATTAATTGTAGCTGCGGTTTTCCTGATGATGGGCTGTGAGAGTGTCTTAGACATCAAGCCTACCAATATGATTTCATCAGAAGACGTAAAGAATGATCCTGTACTTGTAGATGCATTTTTAACTAAAATTTACAATAGTGTTCGTTGGCAAACGGGTGCACCTAGTGAGGCAATGGCCACCTTATCTGTTTGTGGTGGTGAGCATACCGTTTTTGCAGGATGGCAAAACCCTTTTAAGGCTGCCATGCATATAATGGACGAAATTGGAGCTCACTCTCTGCTTGACTATTGGCCATATGGCAATATCCGCTCTGCAAATGAAATTCTTGAAATTCTTGAAGAATCTGATTTTGATGATTCTTTTGTAGTCTCGAGAATGGCTGAAGCCAGGTTTCTTAGAGCATTTATGTATTTTGAATTGGTTAAACGATATGGTGGGGTTCCACTAATTACAATACCACAGAGTATTGATCAACCAATAGAAGAGCTTATGGTTCCAAGAAATTCAGAGCAGGAAATTTATGATTTCATTGCTGCTGAGTTGGATGAGATAGCACCCGACCTTCCAGAAGGATATAGCAACGATGCTTTCGGTAGGCCAACAAAATGGGCTGCCATTGCTTTGAAAAGTAGAGCTATGTTATATGCAGGTAGCATTGGAGAATATGCAACTGTTCAATTAAATGGAATTCTTGGAATTCCTGATGGTCCAACATCTTATTGGCAGGCTGCTTATGATGCTTCCATGGATATTATTAACAATAGTTCTCATTCACTTTATAACGAAAATGCAGATCCTGCTGAGAACTATGCTGAGATATTCCTGAATGATGCAAACTCAGAAGTAATTTTTGCTGAGGTTTACAATTTAGGTCTTCTGAAGACTCATGGTTGGAACTTTTATAATATGCCTGACGGATTCAGAACCGGATGGGGATCAAATGGCCCTGTTTACCTTGAACATGTTGAGCGTTATGAGATGATGGATGGCTCATCGGGGAAATTTAACTGGGATGATCTCAATGATCAGGTGATGTTTGACAATAATGAGATTATGCACAACAGAGATCCACGCTTCAGAGCTTCAGTATTCTATCCTGAAACTCCATGGCAAGATTCCAAAGTATACCTCCATAAAAATACTACAGGAACAATTGATCCTGCTAGCGGTTGGCCTAAAGTCGCTCCAGCAAGGAACTATAAAAAATCTGGATTCTTAACTCGTAAAAGAGTTAATGAAAGTATTAAATTACCTATTAGCCAAGAGGATGAATCTGACTGGATTGTATTCCGTTTGGCTGAGATGTACCTGAATGCTGCGGAGGCAGCCTTCCATCTTGGAAACAGTGGTGAAGCATTATCCTTAGTAAATGCAATTCGCGAGCGTGCTGGTATGCCTGCAAAATCATCAATTGATTTTGAGACTATCAAAAATGAACGTGCGGTTGAATTGGCATTTGAAGAGCATCGTTACTGGGATATCCGTCGTTGGAGAACAGCTGTTGAGGAATTAGAAGGAAAAGGATTCCATGGTGTTGACTGGATATATCATTTTGATGAGCAAAAATATACATTGAAATTGAAAGATGCTGATTATAAGCAAATCAGAGTATTTGCTGAGAGAAACTACTACCTGCCTTTGGGTATTAACAGATTAGCAGATAATACCAATCTGGTTGAGAATCCAGGGTATTAATTTTTCATAGATTGTTAGGTTGATGAAAAAGAGCTGCCAGCTGTACTGGCGGCTCTTTTCAAAATATTTTGTTTTTATGAAGACATATTTGACAGTTCTGCTGTGCTCATCAGTACTGTGTGCGGTTCATGCCCAGAATATTTGGGAAAATGAATTGATGACATCCATCAACAAAGAGCCCGGACATTGCTCAATGAACTATGATAGAGGTGATAGAAACTTCCAATCATTAAATGGAACCTGGAATTTTGCCTGGTTTTCTGATATTGACAAAGTACCATCAGAATTGGATGATATAGAGTGGGAGAATATAGAGGTGCCAGGGGCATGGCAGATGCAAGGTTATGGAAAACCTATCTATACTAATATCGTTTATCCTTTTAAGGCTAACCCCCCTTTAATTGAGGGCATGAATAATAACCCAACAGGGATTTACCAAAGAGAGTTTATTATTCCAGAGGATTGGACTAATAAGCAGGTTTTTATTCATCTCGGAAGTGTTTCATCTGCATTCTTTTTATGGGTTAATGATAAGGAGGTTGGATATAGTCAGGACAGCTGGTCTCCGGCTGAGTTTAATCTCACCAAGTATGTCCATGAAGGCGTTAACACCATTACATTGAAGGTATTAAGATGGTGTGATGGAAGCTATCTTGAAGATCAGGACGGATGGAGAATGAGCGGAATCTTCAGAGATGTATATCTGATATCCAAACCTGAAGTCTTTATTGGAGACTACTTCAGTAGCACTCATTTATTGGAAGGTGGAAGTGCCAAATTGAATCTCAATGTGGAGCTGACGAATATCTCAAAGGAAATAAATTCATACTATAAACTAGAATTACAGCTTTTCAATAAGGCGAGCGTACAAGTAGCATCGAAATCTCAGATAGAAACAAGTCTGTCTCTGATTGTAAATAATCCTCAACTATGGTCACACGAGGATCCATATCTATACAAAGCAATCCTCAAACTGCGGAATAAAGCTGGCGAACTAATCGATGAAATTTGCAGTAACATCGGTTTTAGAGAGGTTCAAGTGCTGGACAATCAATTATTTCTTAATGGAGTTCCTGTTCTGATAAAGGGAGTAAACAGGGTAGAACATGATCCGATAACAGGAAAATATATTTCAAAGGAAAGAATGGAGAAGGAGGTTCGTCTGATGAAGAGAAACAATATTAATTGTGTTCGAACAGCACATTATCCTTCAGATCCCTACTTCTATGATTTATGCGATAGATATGGAATTCTTGTAATTGACGAAGCCAATGTAGAATCTCATGGAATGCGATATGGTGAAGCTTCTCTTGCAAAAAAGGACTCTTGGCAAAAGGCTCATGTTGAACGTCTTGAAGCTATGATTGAACGAGATAAAAATCATCCTTGCATTATCATGTGGTCGTTTGGAAATGAGGCTGGTAACGGGATAAATATGCTTGCAATGAATGAGAAGGCAAAAGAGCTGGATGCTACCCGGCCAACTCATTACCACTTTTCAGATGATCCAAAAGTTGTTGATATAATTGGTGGTGGAGTATGGAAAAATGGGAAACGTCATAACATGGGCAGATATCACTCAGTTGACGATTTAATCCATATTGGAGAATCCGGATTAAATAAACCATTTTTACTCAATGAGTTTGCTCATGCTATGGGAAATGGAATGGGTAATCTGAAAGAATATGTAGATGTTTTTGAGAAATACCCTTCTATAATAGGGGGATGCATATGGGACTGGTCAGATCAGGGAATTACAAAGAGCATTAAGGGGCTTGTTTATGGAAATAGTATTGATAACGTAAATTTTGCTCATGAAGAGTGTGCCAAACCTGATGGAGAATATTTTTGGGCATATGGAGGTGATTTTGGTGATGAACCAAACGATGGCAATTTCTGCATGAATGGTATTGTTTTACCTGATTTATCCAGTACCTCAAAGCTTAAAGAGGTTAGAAAAGTATATCAGAATGTGGCATTTAGATTGGTGGATCTCAATACTGGCAAATTCCAGGTTCACAATAAATTCATGTTTACGGATCTTTCAGAATACAAGTTATCCTGGTCATTATACAAAGACGGAGAAAATGTTGGAACTGAAACCTTAGACATTAAAAATGTATTAGCAGGCCAAAAGGAAGACTTTATTATCTCTGGATTAATGGATTTACTCAATGATGATCATGAATATATCATTCAATTTTCTGTAGAATCTCTTAGCTCTAATCAATGGGCGGATCCAAAATATGAAATCGCCTGGGAACAGATTGAATTAACATCATACAAGAATAAAACAAGGAAGAAAGGCAAGGCTGAAATACGGATAGAGGAGAATGGAAATCAATTGAAGATTTCAAGCAATAAATCTATTGTTGTTTTTGATAAAACCCAGGGATCAATTATAAGCATAAGTGAGCAAAATGAAATAATTGTGGAGGATGGAATTTCTTTGGCTTTTTTTAGAGCTCCAATCGACAACGATAAACAACTGAAAAAGCTTTGGACAAAAGCCGGGCTGGACAGAATTTCAAGTAATTTGCACGAATTGAAGATCAACTCATCAGATAATCAGGTATTGATAAGAGTGGGAAAAAAACATCAGGCCGAAGATAAGGAATGGGGCTTTGTGAGTGTGGAGGAATATTTGATTGATGAGAATGGATTAGTTATTGAATCTAGAATTAGCCCCTTTGGGAATTTGCCTTATAGTCTTCCACGCCTCGGATATGAGCTTAGATTATCTCATGCGCTCAATGAGTTTAGCTGGTATGGCCGTGGCCCTGGAGAGTCATATATTGACCGAAAAGAAGGGATGAAAATAGCCGTACATTCTGGTAATGTTGAAGACCAATTTGTCAATTATCCGATGCCTCAGGAGAATGGTAATAAAAGTGATACCAGATGGGTCAAGATTAACAATTCTGATGGAGTAGGATTACGGATTGAAGGATCTCAATTGTTCAATACATCTCTTAGAAAGTACAGTACAAAAAACTTGTCTGAAGCAGTGCATCCATATGACTTAGTTCCAGAAAGACATAATATTCTCAATATTGATGTTGAACAGGGACCTATCGGGAATCAAAGTTGTGGACCAAAAGCTCTTGAAGAATACTGGCTGGAACCAAACGAAAAGTCTGTGTGGTTTAAATTTAGCTACCTCGATTAGTCCTTCTGCTTATTATCAGAGAATGAGAGCATCTAAATCATCTGCCATTTTTGTTCCCTGCAAAAAAGGATCAGAATATTTCCCTGCGTACTCTCTAAGTTTAGTTGCAAGATCTTTTACAATTTGAGATTTATCCGTTTCATTTATAAAATTAATCAACTCATCCGGGTCGGTTTCTATATCAATTAGCCAAGGTTCATCATTCTTTGAAAGCACTAATTTATAACGTGATGTGACTGCCGCAACCCATTTCCCTTCACCAGGGAGCCCCGTACTTCGCATGAATGTAATATCCTGCCAAGCAGACTGCCTTTCAGGGCTTAATAATAATTCGGAAAAATCGAGCCCTTCCATTTTTGCAGGAAAATCTTGTCCCATCAATTTTAACATCGTAGGTGCGAAATCAACTGTATTAAAGGCATTCTTTACAACTGAACCTGCAGGAATTTTTGACGGATAATAAACTACAAAAGGAATTTTTGCGGAAGCCTCTAGAGGCACTCCTTTATTATGCCTGTGATGCTCTCCACGCAGGTCGCCATGGTCAGAAGTAAAAACAATAATAGTATTATCAATCAGATCATTCTCTTTCAGGTAATCAATAATTCTACCAATATTATCATCAATACATTTAACCATGCCAAAATACTGGGCCTGATTTAATCCGGCATTTTTTGCTTTTGCTGCCCAGCTTGGTACACCTTCATCAGATTTATCATAGGTTAACGGTGCTTCAAATGACATTCCTGTGTACATATTATCGTAAGGAGGCCGCACCCTGTCAGGTCCATGTGGATCGGGATAACTCAGGTAGAGACTGAAGGGAAAATCTTTGTTTATTTCAATAAATTCAATACTCCGGTCAGTAAGAAAGTCAGTTGTAAAAGACGTTTCATCAGCTCCATCCAAATCATAATTTATGTTGCCATCATCATTTGAACCAGCAACACGAGGTCCGTCTGATGTATCTTCCAGTTTTTTCCAATGTCCACGGTTATACATGTATTTATTATCTGTAAATCCAAATTTTCTTTCCGGAGCCCATTGAGGTTTACCTGTGCCATCGAGGTGCCATTTACCTATAAATCCTGTTTTATATCCATTTTCTTCCAGTACTTTGGAATAGGTGATAACATCGTCAATCATGGGCAAGTCATTTTTCGGAACACCTGTATTTTGAGGGTACATCCCTGAAACCAGGGAGGCGCGCGAAGGTGAACAAACCGGTGTTGAGGCGTAAAACTTGGTAAATGTTATCCCATTTTGTGCTAAAAAATCAATCCTTGGGGTTTCCACATTAATTCCTTCTCCCCAGACAAATGCCTGCTCGCTATCAAGGTGGTCGCGGTAACACCCCAGGGTCCGGAAGTTATGTTCGTCGGTTTGAATTACCAAAAGGTTCGGCCCCCTGGTCGTTTCCTTTTTTTCTGTTATCTTCTCAGCTTGGCATTGAAAAAGGCCCAGAAAAGCAAAGACAGAAATTAATTTAACACAAAATTACTCTCATACTTATTTAATTTCAATTGCTCCCAAATCCGGGAGGCCTTTAATTTCATTTCCAATAATATCATGTTCAACACCCAAGCCTATAAACAATCCAATCTCATCATTTGGTATCGCATATATTTGAATGCCTTTATCCTTAATCAGTCCGGTATTGCCGGGGAAATAGTCTTCAGCTTCAATTCCTCCGGCATTAGCAAACTCCGGATTTCCAGTGATTGGTTTGCTATCCTGAATTAAAACATCCAGTGGCCAATCTCTTTCTTTTAAGTACAAGTTATTTTGAAAAACAATATTTTCAACAAGAGATTCACCACTCGAGTCAGGCTTATATTGATCTCCTATAACCAATTCGCTTTTACCTTCAAAATAAAAAATATTATTAGCAATAAAGACTCCTGATGATGCTCTATCAACTGCTATTTTTACAACGATATCCTTTTTTACATAAATGGTATTATTATAAAAATAACTATTAAAGGGTCCGGTTCGTGGGTTATTCTTGCCAGCGAAACCACTCAGCCAGAATATTTTACCTTCTTGAAAGGCGCCATTCGTTCCTTTTACGCGGTAACCATCATTGATACTTACGTTATATCTATAAGCACAGTTAAAATTATTCCCAAGGATTTCACAAAAACCACCTGCATTATTTTCACTTAGGTTGTATTGGACAATAACATTGTTGCAATTGAAATCGATGTGACAACCAGCAGAGTCTGCAGGTCCATTTGCATTTCTAAATGAATTATTTTCAATAACTATATCTGCACATCCCCAGGTCCAAAGTCCACTTCCACGGCCCCATTTCCGAGAGTCATTGTTTGAGCCTGAATAATTAACGGCGTTGTCTTTAACATGTCCATCCTGTACATTACTCATTTGGATCCCAGGACCTCCGGTTTCCTGAACCTGGTTATTATACAACTTCACATTTTGAATTCTTTTGCCTTTTCCTGTGAACTTGATTCCTGTGTGGGCAACATTTATTATTTCACATGATTCAACGGTCATACCCTTTAAATAGGCATCTTCAGTCTTATTAATAAAACGAATACCCCAACCATAGCTTTGAGTACCGTTAGGAGTATGAACTTCGCCACTACTTCTTTCAAATCCTTCGTTTTCAAAAAAGATATCACGTATCACATTTTCCTTGAGTAGGATATTTTCAAATGATTTCGGCTCAGATGTGGTAACCAGAACTCCACAGCGCATATCTATATTATTGTTCTGGGTGGCATTTAGACCTTTTCCATTAGCTGTGATTTCGAGCTTACTCAGCACAATATGACTACAGTTTAGCAACAAAACACCATTCGCAAATCCTTTGGCATCGATTATAGGCAAATCATTATCACCACTACCATCTTCATAACTGGAAATAGTGATTGGATTATCCCTCGTTCCTGAAACATTCTCTAGTACAAGAGTTCCAAAAAAGGTGCACCCCTTACAAAACAATAATTTGTCTCCTGGCTCAAAGGATTTCATGTTTGTCCGCTCTAAAGATTTCCACGCGGTTTCAGGGCTCTTTCCATCATTTGAATCACTGCCTTGGGCACTGTTTACATAAAAGGAATTTCCAGTAGGATCAATTTTCGAACAGGTGATAAACAATAGCCCAACTAATATTACTACAAATAATCGGTTCATCTAATTCCAGTTTTTCTGATTTCTATTAACATTTGTTGCATCTCTTTTACTTTCTCCGGATATTTCAAAGCGACATTTTTCTGCTCTCCCGAGTCGTTTTCTAAGTTATAAAGCTGAACTTCTTTAGAAAGCCCGGATTCAATCCGCTTATTGGCAAACCATGCAGGAGGATCACTCTTTACGGGCTCGATATATTTCCAATTACCATCGCGGACAGCAATAGTAAATGCTTCTTCCAGCATGACTTTTCGTCCATTAGTTGATCTCCCCAACCATGTTGAAAGCATATCGAAACTATCAGGAGCATCGCCATTGGGAATTTCCTGTCCAACCAACTTTGCAAGAGAAGCATATAAATCTACTTGTGTTACCAAGGCATTACTTACACCCGTCTTAATTTCCCCAGGCCAATAAACAATGGTTGGAACCCGGGTTCCAGCTTCAAATGCACTATACTTTCCACCGCGGTATATTCCAGACGGGTTGTGATTGCCTATTAACTCTTCTGCCTGATCAAAATAGCCATCGTCCAGAACAGGTCCATTATCACTACTAAATATTATCAGTGTATTTTTATCCAAGCCAAGCTCTTCCAAGGTCTTTACTATTTCACCAGTACACCAATCCATTTGACAAATAGCATCACCACGAGGGCCCATAGTGCTTTTTCCAACAAATCTGGAGTGTGGTACACGCGGAACGTGAATATCATGGAATGAGAAAAAAAGAAAAAATGGTTCTTCCTTATTTGAGTTGATAAATTTATTTGCCTTATTCACCAAAACATCAGCAAAATCTTCATCAACCCATCTTGCTTCTTCACCGCCCTGCATATGTCCAATACGGCTAACACCATTAACGATGGCCTCACTGTGTTGCATGTCAGCCATTAACTTCAACATTTCAGGATGTTCCATTCCAACAGGTTCGTTTTCTATCCTTTCGGAGTAGCTCACAGTAATCGGATCGTTAGGATCAAGGCCAACAACACGATGATTTTCAACAAATACACAGGGTACCCGGTCACCTGTTGCTGGTATAAGAAAACAGTAGTCAAAGCCAATTTCAAGAGGTCCTGGTTTGATTTCTTCGTTCCAATTCACAAATCCATCACCTAAACCAAGATGCCACTTGCCAACCACTCCAGTCTTGTAACCGGCTTTTTGAAACATTGAAGCAATTGTAGCTGAGCCAGGACGTATAAGGGCAGGAGCATCACCGGGTAAAATAGCTGCATTGTTTCGAAAAGCATAACTCCCTGTCAATAGCGAATAACGTGAAGGTGTGCAGGTTGCTGCAGAACAATGTCCATCAAGAAAGCGAAGTCCATTTTCTGCTAAATTGTCAATACAAGGTGTTTCCACCCCAACAGCACCTTGTATTCCGATATCGCCAAAACCAAGGTCATCAGCATAAAAAATCACAATATTTGGTTTTTCAGGTACGGTTTTGTCTCCCTTAGGAGTACAAAATGACATAAATACGGCCAGTGGTAATGAATAAAGTATCAGTTTCATAGAGCTAGTTTTCACAATGACTAAATTACAACTGACAACTGCTTAATACAAGAAAAATAATCTCAAGAAGAAGGTGTGTTTATTGCAAATCTTATTCATCATACTTCTCACATTGCAGGTGCATTTGTGTCAATAAAACTACTAAAACTCTAATTAGTTTGCACTTAGACTTGGTGCAATAAGCTTTGGAAAATTAAAGAAAATAGCCTTTCACAACACTTTTTGTCCGCTTCACCCACTTCCGGTCTCTCTTTACTATCTTTGTGTTCCATATTTACATCATAAAAAAATAATCAGAAAATTCTCAGATTATGAAAAAGTCCATTGCAAGTCTATGCTTGATATCTCTTTTACTTGTTGCCTTTTCCTTGAATGGATTGGCACAAGACATTAAAGGTGGTACCGTTGAATATGATCAGCTTTATTATCATACTTATGAAAAAAAGGAAGGGCCAGGAGGTGAGAGATATAACAACTTTATTGCTAATTTGCCTTCTACCACCAAAGACATGAAGATGTTGATTTTTACATCAAAAAAGTCTCTGTACAAACAAAGCATGCAACCTGAAGATCCAGTTTTATCCCGAATGAAAAAGGGAATTCAGCGTGTCAATTATTTTAAGCCTCCACAAGTAGAATTGTCAGAGGTTTATATCAATTTGACTAAAGGAGCTATAACAAAGCAATTTTCCTTTATGACACGCTTCTTTCGGATGGATGAAAAGACCCGGCAATCTGCCTGGAAAATTGGCACCGAACAGGTGATTATCCAGGATTATACCTGCCAGAATGCTACGATGAAGAAAGGGGAAAAAATCATTACCGCGTGGTATACTCCGGAAATCCCGATCTCAACCGGACCAGCACAATATGAAGGTCTTCCGGGACTAATTTTGTCAATTGAAGAAGACGGTAGAAATACAATTCTGGCTACTTCAATTGATTTAAGCGAACCGGATACTGAAATTAAGAAGCCCAAAGCAGGAACTAAGGTCGATCAGGAGAAGTTGGACAAAATTGTGGTGGAGAAACTCGAAGAATGGAAAAAAACACAGCAACAAAGAGGGGGCGGAGGCAGATAAGTCTCTGGATTAATATTCTCATATTCACCTTGTTGATGAACAGTCTGAGCGGCTTCTCTCAGCACATGGTAAAAGGACAGCTGTTTGATAAGGAAGATAAGCCTCTGGTATCTGGAACAGTAGTGCTTATGAATCCTGCTGATTCAACCATGAAATATTTTGGTATCAGCAACAAGGAGGGTGAATTTAAGGTGTCGGGTATCCGTAAGGGAAATTACATCATGCAATTCTCATATGTAGGAACCAGAACACAGTATAAAAACGTGAGCTTCCCAAGAGCTGATGGAGATGATCTCGGGAAAACAATTATGGAGCCAAATAATCTTGGTGAAGTAAAGGTTATTGGAGAATATATTCCCATTCGTTTTAAAAACGATACCACTGAATTTAATGCCAAGGCATTTAGTACCCGACCCGGGGCAGTTGTGGAAGAACTTCTGAAAAAGATCCCGGGAATCGAAGTGGATCTTACCGGGAATATCAAAGCCATGGGTGAGGATGTAGCGAAAGTGTTGGTAGATGGAAAAGAGTTTTTTGGAAAGGACACCAAAATTGCTTCCAAAAACCTTCCGGCTGATGCCGTTGCAAGGATCCAGGTTTTTGATAAGAAATCAGACCAGTCTGAGTTCTCAGGGATTGATGATGGGGTACGTGACCGGACGATCAATTTGGATTTGGACGAAAAGGTTAAGATCGGTGCTTTCGGTAATGTGCTTGTTGGTGGCGGACATGATTTGCTCATTAAGGAAGACGGGGATGAAGAACAGCATTACCAAATGAGTGGAAAAGTTTACCGCTTTACCAATCAGGTACAACAAGCCCTGATGCTAATGTCGAATAATACTAATGAGTTCGGATTCTCTACTGGTGAAAGCACCAAATTTGGAGATGGAATCGCAGGCTTAAATACTAACCACGCCGGAGCACTTAACCTATCTTTGTTCACAAGTAAGTTTAATTTCTATAATCTTTATTATGTGGGGAGTATCCGAAACAAAATCCTTGAGGAAGTGGATATCTCAAAGAACTATATCAACGATGCTGTGTATGATGCCGAAGGTTTTTATAGCTCAGAAACAAATTCCAATCCTCATAAATTAAACTTCAAAGTCCGACATCGTTTTAAAAACAACCCAAATCATTACCTCGTTCTTAGCGGGGGTGGTAGTTTAAGCAATGGCACCAGTAATTCGCAGGACATGGTAAGCAACATGATTGCTTTTCAGAACGTGAGTAATTTGGAAGCAGTACAGAATGCAGAGAATTCAAACCTGAGTGGTAATTTTAATGGTAGCTATCAGGCTAAATTTTTTGAAGGGAAAACCCAATTTAGTATTCCCTTTGATGCTAATGTAAGTGACGGTTTTAATGGTATTAATTTTGAGAATAAATTGACCTTTTTTAATCCGGAAAGTTTGAATGTTACTTCCCAGTTCCAGGATAATCAAAACGATAACATGGGAGCAAGCATCCACCCAAGAGTTATGCAGCAAATTGGGAAAGGCTGGCACTTGAGCGCTGTTCTAAATTTAGGCACTAAGAGGGCAAGCCTGGATCGGGAGCTAGGCTATTTACTTAGTGAATCAAAAGATCCTGTGGAATCACTAAGCCCTGAGTTCGACCATTTAGAAAACAATATGACCCCGGAGCTGTCCTTGCAGTGGAAAAATCCAAAACACCGTTTGAATTTTCAAATCAAAGGAGCCTGGATGCAGATTGACAAAACTCTTTGGACTAGCTCCTTAGGTAAGTCTACTTTCTTTAACCCACTGGGATCTGTTTCCTGGGCGTTCGAACCCCGTGACAACAGAAGGATTAAGCTTAATTACATGAGTTACAACACTCTACCATCGCTCACCCAACTCATGCCTGTCTCCAATACGCTTAATCCATTGTCTGTTTACATAGGGAACCCAGATCTTAAACCTTCTCTTACTCATAGATTAAGTAGTGAACTCAGTATTTTCGATGAGTATTCATTTACGGCATTGTTTCTCAAGCTCAATGGTATGTATACTCAAAATGCGATGAGTACTTCAAGAATAATTAGCGAAACGCTGGAACAAACACTCACTCCGATTAATGTTTCTGAGGCATCTAGTTTTAATGGTAACCTTGATTTTTCAACTCCTATTAAACGCTTCGGATTAAAAATTCAGCTCATGGCCGGTCCTAATTGGTCAAAGAGCAGCAATATCATTAACGGCCAGGTCAACGATGTAAACTCCCTCTCAAATACCTTTAGATTTAATATAGAAAATCGCTTTAAGGAGAGGATAGATGCCAGATTAGGAGCAACACTTACCCTGACTAATACCACGTACTCCATCCAGGAAGAATACGATAACAAGTATTCAACACTAAGTTATTATGGAGACCTCCGTTATCACCTTAATGATCACTGGCATTTATGGTTCAGGACATCCGTGAATACTTACAATTCAGAAAGCTTCGATGAAACTTTTACTTTCCCATTGATGCATGCTTCTGTATCTTATAACTTCCTTGAAGGAGGAAAGGCCTCCATTTTGCTTGAAGGTATTGACCTACTGGATAAGAATAATGGTTTTGCACAGGTGAGTGACATTAATTATATGGCCAAAATTACCAGTAATACCATTGGTAGACTGGTGATGTTGACATTTAGATATCGATTTAATCAATTGGGCGCTGGGCGTAGATGAAAAACAAATACACTTAATAATCTACCCCAGTGCTTGAATAAAGGGGGAGTACTATAGGCATCAATAATTAAAGAATCTATACCAAGCAAACAGTATCTGTAAAGAGAATTCCCTTTTCTTTACATAAAGAGACATTCTGGTCTCGATGGATAATGTCTAATACTGGCCTTTTTTTGTTTTGCCAGGTTTCTGCCAGGTTGAGTGTAAAAATTACCCTCAACGACCCAACGCGAGTAATTATTTGCTAAATTTGCCCTTGTTTGGATAAACAGTGCAAACTTTACCCCTGAGATATGACCAAAAGAAATAGAAAATTACCGTTTAATGACCTTCCTTTACTTCCTCCAAAAGCTGAAATAGAGACAAAGAAAGTACTCCTCAAAACAATTTCTGCAAGCAGGTCATTAGCCCAACTTAATGGAGCGCTAATAAATTTACCAAATCCAGGTTTGTTTCTGGATACCATTCATTTACAAGAAGCAAAAACTAGTTCTGAGATTGAGAATATCATAACAACCAACGATGAATTATACAAATCTGTTGTTGCCGATAAGAAACTTGATAATCTTTCCACCAAAGAAGTACTAAGCTATAAAGAGGCTATTTGGTTAGGGCTTCACAGCTTGGTGTCTAAACCCTTCATTACAACAAACCTTTGTATTCAAATCGTTCAATGCATAAAAAGAAACACTTCCGGAATCAGAGTAACTCCAGGCACAACTCTATCTAACACAAAAGGAGAGGTAATCTATACCCCACCTTCCGGGGAGGATATCATCAGGGACAAACTCTCCAATCTTGAAAAATTCATAAATCAGAATGGCTCTTTAGACCCCCTAATAAAGATGGCATTAATGCACTATCAATTCGAAGCAATTCATCCATTTTCAGATGGAAATGGAAGAACCGGTAGGATTCTTTTGCTTTTATATTTAAAAATGGAAAAACTGTTGGATATACCTGCCATATATCTTAGTGAATATATAATAAGAAATAAAGCTGAGTATTATAAGAAACTAAGGAATGTCACTGAAAAAGGTGATTGGGAAAGTTATATTTTGTACATGCTTGACATGGTTGAAACATCTGCAAATAACGGTTTAATTCGGCTAGATGAAGTGATTGTATTAATGGATGAAATGACAAAAAAGATTAAGAAGGAATTACCTAAGGTCTATTCAAAAGATTTGGTCGAGATTATTTTCAGGCTTCCATATACCAAAAGACAGTTTTTGATTGATGCTGGCTTAGGGACACCTAAAACGGTAGGGAATTATCTCAGGTCTATTGAAGAAAAAGGATTTCTGAGATCAATAAAAGTTGGGAAAGAAAAATTGTATCTGAATCAACAGTTGATGGATGTACTAGAAAGAGAATCTCAATTATAGAATTTTGCCAGGTTTTTTGCCTATTAGCCCCTCATTTTCTATTGTTTATAAAATACAAGTAGCCCTGATGAGCCCATGAAAGCCCCTCACAATCCCTCACTGTTTGGGTGTGAGTGTGTTAAGTTCACCTCAATCTCCCATACACCGGGTCTCTTACTGGCTTTAAGGATATTCAATTTAAGTACTTGGGTCGTGATCGGTTTATCCATCTCAATCACAAATCCACGACCAATAGTCTCACCCATTTTAATAACTCCCACTCCCTCTGCTTCAAGTTCCCATGATTGAATTTCTCCCCCACTCTCCATCCATTCATCAATTACGATACGCTGAAAAGTGACAGGTTTTTCCCAGACTAATTTCAGCCAGCCAGTTGTTTCTCCCTCAGCTGCCTCCCATGCTCTGAAAGTTCTACCATCATTTGCTCCAACCGGACGACCATATCCATTCTGATCACCATTAAAATATACACTGGAAGCTGTTGCCTTGGCCTGCCCGGCAATATTTTTTCTAGCCGGACCCTGAGTCTCAACCAGCATTGTACTTAAGGGTATATCTTTATTCTTTGTTTGTAATGTTAACATTCCAGATAAGGTCTCACCCAATTCGACAGCCTCCTTATCTACTTCTATATTAATCATGGATCGGGTATAATCAGATTTGATTTTAATATTTTTGTTTGACGAACTAACCTTCCACTTGAGTTTTTTTATATTCTCAACGATTATGGGCACTTCCATCGACTGCCCGGGAATAAGATGAATTTCTTCAACTCCGAAGTAAATTGACGCTTTCTTATTAGAAATAAATCCAAGTTTCCACTCAATTTCAGATCCCATTGGAATAATCTGGACCCTAACAAGGCCATTGTTTTTAATCAGTTTAACTGATCCTCCTTTGACAGCAATAGCATTGTTCAAATCATATCCATTACACATAAAAACCAATTCATATGGATCATCTTTTATCAAATGATCTGACTTTCCATCGAAATACCAGGCATCTTTATCATCAGCTTTCCATTGCTTCACATCTACCAGATCAACTCCTCCCTGTGTAATATGCCTACTGGTAGAGATTAGTACTGGTCGATTATTTTGCACCGGAACCAAACTAAAACATTGTGCATCTATCGGCTCCATGTTTATGCTAATTTTTGCCTCAGCAGAATGCTTTCCTATATATTTCTGGTTCCAGAAATCGTATATATAAAGCTCTTCTGAATTCAGGGGCATTCTTCCCAGGTCAAGAGTCATCTGACGAGCACTGTTCTCATAATTATTAAGACTGGCAATGTCCCATTCTCCCCATGGTTTCTTTATTTTCAGATCAAAATGATCATATTGATTAGGCTCATTAATTTTATATAGGTTGGTTGGGAAACTTTCAATAGTTGGTAGTGTTCTCTGCCACACGAATAAAATCTCATTCGGCACTTTTGTCCAGTTATCATCTGTAACATAAGGTTGTCCAAGTAAAGCTCTACCCTGAAAATTAAGGCGAGCTCGTGCCTCGGTTGAAGCATACATATTAGCGGCTCCATCAGGATCGCTATACCAGGCAACATTATTCAAATAATTATGAGCAACAGCCACCTGACTCACTACCTGGTTTGCCTGCTCAGTATCACCACCAACCCGTGATCCGTTTACAATATCTATGCCTTCGAGGGGAAGGCCCCAACAAGTATTAATGTACTTATCCGGCCCTACCACATCACGAAATATCTGTAATCCTCTTCTTACCCCTTCAACTCCCCCACCATCAACCGATTGTTTATATACATTTAAGGCAGCCGGGATACCGTCAACCTTGTAGTAATCATAGTTCCATTCATTGTTCACCTGCCTTAAAAAACCGGCAAACCACTTCTCAACACCCTCATCTGAGTTCACATTCAAAACGGTGGAAATATAATGTCTAACATCATCGTAGCTCAAACCAGAAAATGTAGTAATAGCTGAACCATCCGCTTTATGGATAAACCATTTGGGATGTTTCTTTTCCTCTTCAAAAGGGGCAACA